>Ga0206941_10102_pt1 | contig 24675 bp, 19 predicted proteins | sample Alteio_BWOrgHeat_9_FD_153251 | JGI IMG/M metagenome (GOLD analysis project Ga0206941, IMG submission 153251) | Enriched cells from forest soil in Barre Woods Harvard Forest LTER site, Petersham, Massachusetts, United States -... | ecosystem: Environmental > Terrestrial > Soil > Temperate forest >...
TTCACACCGAATATTTCAGGACAGTAGTATATGTTAGTGTTTAGATTTTTTTTAGTTCTAGTGCTTTCTTGTCTTTTCAATACACCCCTTAATGCTCAATTGAAAAACAATACCATTCTCAATATAGACAATCCCAGTTTTCGCAAATTGGTTGTTGCTATTCCCGATTTCGAAGTTCCCGCAAATGACAAGCAATTTACCGAATACCTCGATCAGGTGAATAGTGAATTCCCCGCTCTTTTTCAATTTACGGGATTTTTCACCGTTATAGGGAAGGCAGCTTTCGCAGAAAAAAAAGAATTGAAGAATAAAACGGATGAAGTTCAATTCTGGAAAATGATCGGTGTCGACACTGTTGTAAGAGGTAAATTTCTAAAAAATGGAAAGCAGACTAAACTCGAATTCACGGGACTGGATGTTTATAGAGGAAAGCCTCTTGAGAAAAAACATTACGTTGTCAATAGCGGCAATGAACTCAACAGAGCTTTCAAACAGTATATTGATTACCTATTAGAAATCTACACAGGAAAACCCGGTATTTTCCAATCCAAAATCGTTTTTGCAGGAAGAGAGAAACTGAGTTCTCCACGACAGATTTATATCTGCGAACCTGACGGAACAAATGTTCAGCAGATTACAAAGGAGAAGGTTCATCACATTTCTCCTTCCTGGCATCCTTCGGGGAATAAGATAGTTTTTACTTCCTACGAAAGCGGAACTCCGAATATTTATCTTTACGATCTGCATACGAAGGTGAAGATTCCCTTTCCAGGGCTTGTTGTCCGTCGTGGTATTCAGAACAGTGGAGGAAAGTTTGCACCTCAAGGGAATTTGATGGCTTACACCCAGATTTCGGAAGGAACGGATTTAAAACCACCTTCTTCCGACATTTATATTGTGGGTATGCCAGGCACTGCAAAGAATACAAAAGCTCGTCCACTTATTACGGGTGTTGGTATCAACGTCGATCCTGTTTTTTCACCTGATGGAAAATGGCTTGTATATGCTTCCGGACGTTACGGTACACCACAATTGTTTAGAGCTGAGTTGGTGTGGAATGAAGATTACACAGATGTGAAGGTGAAGAGTGAACTGCGTCTTACTTTTGCTAAAGAAGGTGCTTTGAATACTATGCCTTCCTGGTCTCCTGATTCGCAGAAGATTGTTTTCACTATACTGGATAGAGATATTAAACTGTTTGATATTTTTATGATGAACTTCGATGGTTCCAAGTTGGAAAGACTTACCTTGCAAAAAACAGACGGAGCGAATAAAAGCCCTTCGTTCTCACCGAACGGTCAGTTGATTATATTCCACTCCAGTCGTTTGGGCGGACGCAATCAATTGCATATGATGACGCAGAACAGCACCGAGCAGAGAATTATTCCCACGGGGTTGTATGATGCAGAAGATCCCAAGTGGGGCCCCTATATGAAGAAAGGGGATTGATAACTTAGTATTTCCTAAGATCCACAGAGCTATCCTTGTCTCGAACATACTCTATTCGGGAAGGATCTCACTATGCTGTGGAAGCTGCTTTTGCTCTGCGCCTTTACGACATATGCTTTTGCAAACCACCAACCGAAACCCATAGTTCCTGAAGATGTACTCACCAAAGACGAAATTACAAATATCACAAGCAGCGAAGACTACTTCTCATACAAAACAATCAACAGCACATTGCCAGTTTGGATGCATACGCACAGACATTATTCCAAACACTTTTTCGACCACCGTGATCACTGCTATACCTACGAAGATGTTTTGCATAGAACGATCACAGACAGTTTTCCTATTCAAGAAAGTTTCCAGGAACTCGTAAGAGGAAGGCTCGGTTACCACATACAGTTAGGAAATATCTTTCCAACAGGGCAGCTTAGTTTCGGTGAAGGTATAGGTTCGCACGGAATTGATCAAATCGCACGAGGTCTTTTTAGCTTTCTGCTCCCTGCGAATTGGATGGAACTTGCAAATGAAATTCGAATTTACAAAGTCAGTAAACTTCTACTCGCAAAAGCAACTCTTGATCAACTTTTAAGCGCAAAGATTACGTTTGTAACTCAGCATCAAACCATTCAGGATTTTGAAATTCTGAACTACTACCTTGTGCATCTTCAATTGTTGATGCGTAAATACCCTCCTTTTTCCAGAAACGTGCAAACTGTGATGGGTAAGTTCGCAACTATTGGAACGGACATGACGAATAAACGTTCCGAAATACGTTTGGGTTTTGAATTCCTGGCTCTTGTAATGGCTCTTGCAAAAGTGGATAAGCATCAAGGTACGGGTCATATGAATATTGCGGATCTTAAAGATTTCCCCGAGCACGTTCTCGACATTGATTTCCACGAGGATGTTTACAAGCACAAACATGTTTATCTGGAAGAAGTGATCAAAAACTCTCTCGAACTGAAGATTGTAAGAGAATATTATAAGATCAGTCGATTGAACATCGGTATCAGTGCGTTTGGAACTTTAGAAACTTTAGATAAAGAAGATCATACGAGCACTAAACCTCGATTTGAATTGCAGTTTGGTTATGGCAATATCCCAAAAATTCTCTTCGCACGTTCTCTTGCTAAAACAGCTCGCATTGATGTTCAGAAAGAATATATAGACATGTTGAGTACCGCTCGTGAAAGTTTCGACTACCATCTCAATTCAATTGGAAACTATGCGGAATCCAAACGTGCTTTGGAATTAAACAGAGCTGCTTTCAAGAAAAACATGGAGTATCTCATCGAAACAGGCAGTGAACCGGATGCTGTGTTTATACTTGCTCTCGATCAGCTTATTCAAGCGGAACTTCATCTGAATAAAGCGTTGCACTTATCTCTTATAGCAAAAGCGTGGATGGACCGTTATTTGTTGAAAGAGCAGACGGAAGTGTTCCAGGCTCTGCCTGATAAAGGTGAAATCATGAAGATGTTCCGAGAAATCAAAGGTTCAAAGATTGAAGAGATCAAACGCGAAGAAGAGATTGCTAAGATTTTCGAATCGGTGCGGTGCCATAAAGAACTGGATCAGCTTTTGAATCACAGTTCGAAGCATCCGGTTCTAAAAAAACTGAGTGATAAAGAACTCGCACTTGCTGTTCAGAATAGTATGGGAAGTCTGCTCTTTACTCGGTTTAATTTCCACAAGCGTAGAACGTTTTTCATTATATTAGATGAATTCGTTGCTAAGCATAAAATTCAACTTACGCAGATGGAAGCTTATTTACTGAGGAAAAATCAGACTTCGTGGTGGAAGAGGAAATTCAGTCATAAGTTCAAGGAAGAGACTCCTGTTTTACACAGTTTCGATTTCAGTCAGGTGGGAGACTAGTGATTATTTAGCAATCTCTATGGTTAAGGTGCTGAGATACTCTTTGAATTTTCTTTCTTCAGACTCGTCGGAACTTTCGGAGTGAGTTTCTCCATTCAAAAGATCCAACCATGGTTTGAGATAAATGTATTCATTTGCAGGAAGATTATCAAAATGCTCGCTTCGGAATCGAATCCATTCTTCTGTATTTCTAAATGGGTTTTCCGCAGAATGATGTACAGAGATCTCTTTTATGGCTATGTAATAAGCTTCTTCGAGCCATCTCTCTGCACTGTCTATCATAATATAAAAAGCTCGCAATTCTGTAAGACGAGCAGATGCTAGAAAGATATCTCGTACGCACGATTCCTTATTCCAGTATTTGGAAAGGGTAGCGTAAGCAAGTTTATAGGGTACAGTTTGGTTGTGTGGTTTATCCACTTTTTTGTAGTCGTCTAAGATTCGTTTTCGAGCTGCTTCGTAAATTGGTTTGAAGGGAGCAGGTAGTGTTGTAGAAATTTTCTCTGAAGCATCGTGCCAGGGTTTGTTGATTCCTGGAGAGTTGTGGTTTTCCTCTTTAGTTAGATCTTTAGCTGCTTGCACAGCGATTGTGCTGTATATACTTTTTACTCCAAAAACGTCTTCGGTGAAGGTTCCTATCGTGAGATAGAATGCGAGCAATTGTCTTTCGGATTGTATATTTTTTTCATAGAAGAATTTACGGACTTTTCTTGAGAGTACTTTTCCAAAGAGATAGCGGATGTAAGCAGGATCTCTATCGTTATTCAAAGCGGAAAGAGCAGCTTGGTCTAAGTATTCTTCAATAGGCTTCAACCCAAAAGGGTCTTCTATTTTTGCTTGAATGGTGACAATGGGTTCTTTGTTTTCTATAAGCGTAGGGTCATCTTCTACAGTAACGGACTCTTCTGATGTCGGAGCGTTTTCGGTTTCTATGTTTTCTGCTGTTGGGGCTAAGGGGGATAATTTGTCTTTGAGATGATCGGGAATGGGCGGGAGTAGCGGTTTTTCGAAATTTAGATTTTCAAAACCCTCGGGGAGCCAGTCGACGTCCTCTTGATTTTTGCTGGGTTTTTGATCGCTGTCCATATAGTATTTCTTTTTGGATTTTTTAAGATTCGCGTTACCCGCGAAACTTACAGATGAGATCATGAGAAGGATGGTGAGCCGTTTTCGCATAGTGTCTCCCGTTGATTTTTATGTAAGACCTGCATAAGAGCTAAGAGAAGCGCTAATTTTGATTTGAAGTTCTGTTTCGGAATGTCGGCGCTAGCGGGAAGGAATCTCCCGTAAAACAGCGAGTAGTTCTGATTCATTTAAGCTGAACCAGCTAGCTGTTCTTACGGGTCCCCCTTCCCTTGCTGCCATTCCGAAACAGAACTTCAAATCAAAATTAGCGCTTCTCTTAACTCTTATGTAGAAGGGCAGGTGAGAGTTTTTTAAGCCTGTTTCTTTAATCCTAGTTACATGCTAGGTTTGCACCGTTACCATGTTAGTAAATTGGATGGTCATGCGAAGCTTTATATTTTTATTTAGTGTTTTAACATTCTCTACGTTGGAAGCAGCGCCGCTTTCGCTTAGAGAAGCGGTTCAGATTGCGTTGAAAAATTCCCCCTCTTTAGACTCAAAACGACGAGATCTCAACATTTCGCAATACAAAGTCGAAGACAAATTTGCGCAGTTTCTTCCCCAGCTTGGATTCAAGTCGGAACATGGTTTAGACCACACTGTTCCCCGAAGGCATCACAACGATTGGAGATCCCAAGCAGAAATTGAATTGTTGGAAAAATTATATGACAGCGGCCGATCGCAGTCCCAGTATAGCATTGCTAAACTTCAACGGGAGTCCACAGACATTGCTTTGAGCGAGCAAAGAGACCTGTTGATTTTGAATGTCATCCTACAATTTCTTCAAGTTTCACTCAAAACAAGTTTGGTAGAAGGTGCAGAAAACAAACACAAAGCAGCAAAAAAACAGTTTGATTTTACAAACGATGTGTTCCGTCAGGGTTTAAAACGAAGAAGCGATGTGATGCGTTTCAAAGCGCAGATGGAACGTTCTGAATTAGCTTTTGAACAAAGTAAAGTCGATCTCGCTCTCGCAATCAGCAGTTTGAAAGTAGTACTAGGGAAAAATTCCGACGAAGCTATAGAATTTGCACCCTTTGATATAGAAAAAGACGGAACAAGTTTTGCTTCTCTAATAAAATCCAGTCCAGTCATTTTGGAAGATTATTATTCTGTACGAAGGTTGACTGCGAATAAGAAAGTTCAAGAAGAAAAATTGGATCTCGCTCGTTCCGTTAATACACCGGAAATTAATCTCCGTTCGTCCATAAAATACAGAGCTGAGAATTATATAGGAACGCGCTCCTCCTGGGACGATAGGGGTTGGAATTACTTTGTGGGTATTGAAGTTAACATTCCTATTTGGGATTGGGGTATCAATAAGAGGAATATTCTCAGCAACTCGGAACAGCTCTATCAAAAAGAAAATGATATTCGTGCAGAAAGAAACAGTCTCTCAGATAAAGTTACAACTGTTCATAAGAATTTAGCTCTTGCAGAAAAAAGTTATATGCTGATTCGAGACCTTGTAAAAATTGAACAAGACAATTACACGCAGTTGGATTTGGAATACAAAACAGCGAAAGTTTCTGTACTGGATTTGATTACAGCTACAGATAATTTGGCAACAGCGAATACAGCTCTGTTGCAGACCTTGTATGATAAAATTGGTTTTCAAGCACAACTCCTTTTCTACCAAGGGAGGATCTATGATTGGACGCATCTTTAAAAGCTTAGTGATATGCGTTGTACTGGGATGTGCAGCGTATTTTGCTTATACGAAATATTGGGAAAGTCAGGAGCAAACACTAGAACAAACCGCAATGAACCGTTCCGGTCGTGTTGAGAAAGCCGATATTATACAAAAAGTGAGCGTAGCAGGTCATGTGTACTCTGCGCGTATGACGGAAGTGCGAGCACCGTTCGAAGGTTATGTTCAAAAAGTTTTTGTGCACATCGGTGATAAAGTTCAGAAAGGCGATCCTCTTATCAGCATAGTGGAAACACTGAATCTTGTAGGTCAGGATGTGTATCCCGTTCGTGCTCCTTTTGCGGGAACAGTTACTCAAGTGATTGCTACTGCTGGGCAGAATGTAAGTAAGGAAAGAGATTCCAATACTTCGGGAGTTTTGCTTCGAGTCGATGACTTAACGAAAATGTTCGTGAATGCGGATGTTCCTGAATTGGATTATGTGCATATACAGATCGGTTATCAGGCACTCGTCAAGGCACCTGCTATTTTGAACAGACCTTATCATGCAACGGTTGTGGAACGTGCTCTCGCACCAAACACTCAAAATGGTTACAGCAGAGATAAAGTTGAATATTCGATCAAACTTGAAGTGACAGATCATGACAAGCAGTTGCGACCGGGAATGAGTGTGATTTCCGATATTGTTGTTGCAGAACGGAAGGATGTTCTTTCTTTGCTTTTGGATTTCGTAGAACGGGATAATGAAGATTGCTATGTGACGAAGATGAATGGAGAGAAGGTTAAAATCAAAGTAGGAATACAAGACGATATGCGTGTTGAGATTCTAGAAGGGTTGAAAGAGGGAGATCTTATTAAGCAGATTGATTTCTTGAATACATCTTCTTCACCTGGAAATTAGAATTCTAGAGAGTTTCGATGCCAGTTATTTCACTTAAACATATTAAATTTTCCTACAAGGGTATTCAGAATGCTCCTATTCTCGAAGACCTAAGTTTGGATGTGGAGTATGGAGATCTTCTTGCTATCAAGGGTACCTCCGGTTCTGGTAAATCGACGCTTCTGCACATTATGGGTTGTTTGCATGCTCCGGACAGTGGTTCTTTGCAAATAGACGGGATTGAACTTGCGAGTTTGAGTTCAGAGGAACGGGCTTTTATCCGCAATCAGAAGATTGGGTTTGTGTTCCAACAGTTCGAACTGGTTCCGAAAACCTCTGTTCTCGATAATATACTTCTTCCTACACTGTATCCTTGCGAGTTGAAAATTCCCCGTCCTGATGCTCGCAAAAGAGCTTTGGAAATTGCGGAAAGACTGGGTTTATCCAAGCATCTGCATCACATGCCGAATCAGTTATCGGGTGGACAAAAGCAGAGGGTTGCTATTGCACGTGCGCTTATCAACGAGCCTGCGATCATTCTTGCGGATGAGCCTACGGGGAATTTGGATTCGAAGAATTCCCACGAGATTTTGAAGATTTTTCAGGAACTGAACGATCAGGGCAAAACGATCGTTATCATCACTCACGAGCAAGCGGTTGCATCTGCTTGCCGTCGTATAGTTGAGATCCGCGATGGATTGGTGACGGTTCCATCTGTCCCTCCGAAATTGGGGACGGTTCCATGTGTCCCTGGGGACACATGGAACCGTCCCCAATTTCGGAGTGGTGTGGGTTTTCTGTTGGCGCTTTTGCCTTTTGCGTTTTTCAACCTCAAACGGAATAAACTCCGATCCATGCTTACCATGTTGGGTGTGACCATTGGTATTGCTGCAGTTGTTGCGATGACAGCTTTGGGACAGTTTACCAAACGAACGCTTTTAGAAAGCTACGAAGAGATGGGTGTCAACCGCATTATGATTTCCGGTTGGCCTAACTGGAATTTGAAGGCGAAAGATTTAAGAAAAGTAGCCTACCAGTCTTTTCATGTTCAAAATGACATAAATTCTCTACATACAACCTTTCCTCAAATCAAAATGCTCTCTCCCGTTCTGCAACAGTGGAATCGTACTGCGCGTTATGCAGGAAGGGAAATGACATCGGTTATGTTACTGGGTGTGAATTCTGAATATTTTACCATTACAAATAGACAGTTTATTGCTGGACATCCTTTCCGTCCTTTGGAAACGGGTTACCGAAGTCAAGTGTGTGTGATCGGTCATGGTATTGCTGCACAACTTTTTAGACAGAGCGCCCCCGTTGGGAAAATTATTTATTTCGGAGATGAACAATCTAGTATGAGCTGTCGAGTGATTGGGGTTTTAAAATCACAGAAAAGTAACAGTGAATGGAACAAACCCGATCAGCAGATTTTACTCCCTTACACATTGCTAATGGATAGCGGACGCCGATGGGAAAGCAGAATTAATACTGTCGCTGCACAAGTCAAACGCTTCGAGGATTTGGAGAACACAGGAAAAGCCATCGTTAGTCTTTTTAAGAACCGATATGGAGAGACCGGAATTTTTTCCATTGACCAAGATGATGTGATGATTTCGCAGATTAAGAAATTTCTTAATATTTTTGCACTTCTTCTTACATGCATCGCACTCATTTCACTGATTGTTGGTGGAATAGGTATTATGAATATGATGTTGGTTTCTGTTGCGGAACGTTTTCGAGAAATTGGTTTGCGAAAAGCTTTTGGTGCAAGTAACCGTTCTATTCGTGTTCAATTCCTTTTGGAATCCCTGATGCTTTGTTTGGTTTCAGGATTGTTGGGAATAGTATTAGGTTTCGGTGTATACGAAGGGGTTATTTACGGAGCTTCGCAGTTTAGTACGCAGGTGAAATTCGTATGGTTTTTTGAACCTCTTGCTTTCCTCATTTCGTTTGTGGGGATTGTACTGGTTGGTATTCTGAGTGGACTTGCTCCCGCTTTCAAGGCAGAGAAGCTTGAAATTACGGAAGCGTTGAGAAGTGAGTAGATCGTGAGCTCGTGGAGCTATGCAGGAGATCCCTCGGCTACGCTCGGGATGACGGGAAGGAGATTAAAGCAACTTTGCTGTTAATGCAGTTTTATTTGCATCTTCGATAAGAACAGGAAGTTCCATTCCCAAGAGATCTCTTCCAGATGGAACACGCACCAATCTAAAATGTTCTGTTTTACCGTAGTAAACGTTTTCTTCCTTCTTACTTTTGTAATGAAACAAAGCAATACGTTCTTTGCCAATCTCTGCTCGGTTCTGTGCAAGCGTTGCAGCATCTTGTAATGCATTCAACCTTGCAAGACGTTCCGTTTTTACAGAAAGAGGAACCTGATCTACGAATCGTGCTGCTGCAGTTCCTTTGCGAGGTGAATATGCAAAAGAAAATACAAAACTGTATTCCGCTTTTTTTACCAACTCGTAAGTCTGTTCGAAATCTTCTTCTGTTTCTCCAGGGAATCCCACAATAAGATCCGTAGAAATAGAAATATCCGGAACAGCATCACGCAACCAACGCAGACGTTCCAGATATTCTTCCTGAGTCACCTTGCGTTTCATTGCTGCTAGTATTCTGTCGCTTCCACTTTGCACAGGAAGATGAATGTGCTTGCCTAATTTCGGTTCTGTTCTGAAAAGATCTGCGAGAGGTTTGGTGAAATCATGAGGATTCGAAGTTGTAAAACGCAAACGACTTAAAGATTCAATTTTTGCGACTTCTTTTAATAAATCTACGAAGGGACCATCTGCAGAAGCTGTGAGCAATCCTTTTTCTACGAGATCATGACCGTAACTGTTTACGTTCTGACCAAGTAGAGTCACTTCTTTCGCACCCGTTGCGATGAACTGCTCAACCTGTTTGAGAACATTAGCAGGTTTTTCTGAAATCTCACGACCGCGTGTAAAAGGTACAACACAGAAGGTGCAGAAGTTATCGCAGCCCTGTTGTATATTTATGTAACGTGTGACTTCGTTCTTTCCCGTGAGCGGAACAGGTGTGATCGGAAATTCTTCTTCTGTTTCTTCAGCTGCGTCTGTTTTTTTAGCAAAACCTGTCGCAACTTGCTTTTTACGAGATTCTTTGAATTCATTTACCAGACGAGGAAGTTCCTTAATTTTTCCAGGACCAAGCAAGATGTCAATTGCAGAAGATTGCTCTAGAAGTTTCTTCCCTTCTGCTTGAGCAACACAACCTGCAACCGCAACGACGAAGTTAGGATCGGATTCCTTGCGTTGTCGGAGTAAACCCAATCGGCTCATCACTTTGTGTTTTGCTTTTTCACGGATGTGACAGGTGTTGAGTATGAGTAAATCCGCATCATCTGCGTTGGGAACCCATTGGTAGTCTTGAAGTTTCATCAGCGAAAGCATATGTTCGCTGTCTGCAACGTTCATCTGACATCCCCACGTTTCGATGTGAACTTTAAGTTTGTTATTTTTTTCTTGTGTGAGTGTTGTTTCCATATTTACTTCTTACGGTTCTTTTGCCTTGCTTTTTTTGCTGCTTTTCTAGCTTTTTTAAGTTTGTCCTGATCTACACGTTTCATCACAGGACCACTGCCCATTGTGAAATCGTCCATTCCAAGACCGGGAGGAAACTGTGGCATTCCATTAGGTCCTGCTTTCATCTTACGAAGCTGGTTCATTTGAGAAAGAGAGTTCATTCCGGGAATTTTGCCCATCATGCCTCCGAGGTTTTTCCCCATTTTGCCCATGAGCTTGCGCATAGTTCGGAATTTTTTCACCAGTTCGGTAACTTCACGAATGCTACGACCACTCCCCTTTGCAACACGACGCGCACGACTGAAATCTATAATGTCGGGTGAAAGTTTTTCCTTCTTCGTCATCGAATCAATCATCGATTTTATTTTTGTCAATTCGTTGTCGTCGACGTTGATGTCTTTGGGAATCAGATTCTGCATGGGAAGTTTGGCAAGTATGTCTTTGAGCGGTCCCATCTTCTGAATGGTTGCAATCTGTTCGTAAAAATCGTTGAAGTTGAATCGACCCTGCAACATACGCATGGTCTCTTCTTCTTTATCACCCTGAGCGACACGTTCGAAGTCTTCCATCAAACCGATGATGTCACCCATGCCCAAGATGCGACTTGCAATGCCTTCGGGTCGGAAAACTTCGAGCTTGTCGAGGCCTTCACCCATACCGACGAACTTAATCGGTTTGCCCGTAATCTCTCGGATGCTAAGCGCAGCACCACCCCGAGCATCACCGTCGAGCTTGGTCATAATAATGCCGGTGAGTGTGAGCTTTTCATTGAATGCTTTTGCAGTGGTCACAGCATCCTGACCCATCATCGCATCACAGACGAGAAGTATGTGGTCGGGTTTGGTGAGTTCTCGAATTTTCGTCAGCTCACCCATCAAAGCGACATCTATAGTGAGTCGGCCTGCGGTATCGTAAATAAGGACGTCACAGCCTAATTCCAGCGCTTTTTTTTCGGCTTGCGAACAGATGTCTTCGGGCTTTGCGTTTTCCACATGGAAGACCGGAATGTTCAGCTTTTCTCCAAGAACTTTAAGCTGGGTCACAGCTGCAGGTCGGTAAATATCCGCAGCAACAAGAAGGGGTTTGCGGTGCTTACGTTCACGGAGGTACTTGGCAAGCTTGCCGGCACTGGTTGTTTTTCCGGTTCCTTGAAGACCGACCATCATGATTTTTATAAGATGCGAGGCGAGGTGGAGTTCTGTTTCCCCTTCGCCCATAAGGTGTTGCAGCTCTTCTTTGCATATACTGACGAAGTGATCCCCAGCGGAGACCTGCAACTTCGCTCCGGACTTACCGGCTTTGAGATCGACCTGTTGACCGAGGGACTTTTCTTTAACCCTTTGGATGAAGGTATTGACGACGGAATATTCCACGTCGGCATCGAGTAGACTGCGGCGGATCTCGGCTATAGCATCGGCTACGTTGTCTTCGGATAAGGTGGCTTTCCCACGAAAGCGTTCGGAAGCCTTTTTAAACCCACTACTTAAAATATCGAGCATGCACTACCCCTGGCCATTTAGAAAGTGAAGGCCTCTGTCATATCACACTTGACAGCATCGCTAAACTGCTGAATTTAGGCTTCTCCATCTCAGTTATCCCTAAATGGAAAGGTTATTCTATGAAGCGACTCTGTTTTCTCATTCCGTTCTTCTTCTGCATCTTATTTACACAAAATGTTCAGGCAGGTATTTCGAGCGTCCGCATTTATTCAGGTGAGGGCGCAAGCCAATCAAGTGTGAAATTGATTGCGAGCATGTTCCAAAGGCACGTTAAACCTGCGCCTCAAATTCTCTATTTTGAAAAACTTTCGAGTCTCATCGACAATCTTAAGGAAGATACAGAAGCCAGTTTGCTTGTTATGCCTGGTGGCAGCACTATTCTCTATGAACACCAATTCACAAGTAAGATAAGCAGTGAGCAGAGAGAGTTTTTGGTACAAGCGCTTCGAGGCAAAGGACCTACGCAAGTGTCTTATCTTGGGATCGGAGCTGGCGCTTTTTTTGCTGCTACGGATTACAAGATTAGCTTTCAAATGGAAGATAGAGAGAAATCACAGCTCATACACTATGCTTCACCATACAACATGAAGCGTTTGAATCTTTTCCCTACAATGAGTTCTGCTTTCCAAGATTTTAATCCTAAAAATGATGAAGGTGCACGCTTTCCCATTATTAGTCTTCAAACAGGTGAGAAAGGAACTGTGTTTTGGAATGGAGGACCTGCTTTTGGTTCTTCTTACAGCTATGCTTACAATGTTCTTGCAAGTTTCGATGAAAATACTTTTGCTATAGTGGGAAGAAAATTGGGTGAGAATGCCTTCGCAGTGATTTCAGGATTACAATTCGAATTTGATCCTTATGATTCAAACAACGAATTCGACATTAAGGATTTCCCCACACATCTTCATAACGGTATTCGTAATGGAGGCATTGCAAAGGAAACTGCAATCACAGTGTTGAAATATCTTGGTTTCACTATTTAATTCTATTTAATTGCTTTCGCAATGCTTAGCCCTTGGTGGCTTCCGTTCCAAACAATCAAACCTTGATCCACAATATTAGTTTCTAATTTTGCTCCGAGTTTATCCGGAAACTCATACACAGTGTAATTGTACGGACCTGCTGGAAGGCTCAAAGCTTTGGTGTTGCTTTCCGAAAGTTCGAAACTCGTTTCCGCAGAAATGGTTTCAATGAAATAGCGTGCTATGGATTCGATCTCTTTTTTCTTGTCACCTTGGACACAAGGCGATTCGTTGTGAGTTCCCCACAGTTGCATTTTACGTCCGGGTCCAAAGAGAGCTTCGTTCATAGAAAAACCGGGGAACCAACAGGAGCGTGGATTTTTAACAAGATTGCTAGTGTCGGAGTTTTCTACAATTTCAATTTTCCTTCGGTTTTTATTTTTATTTCTTCCCTTCCGACTTGTAAACGGAGTGATTTCAAAAGTCATACCTCGAACAGCTTCCGATGCAGCAAGTACATTCGTCATAGTTGTGGTTGCAGCAACAAGTTTAACCCAGACTTTTCCCGAAGCAGGTAGCATTTCGTTTTGCACATGAACAAGCAGGCTTCCGGGAAGATTGATCTGGTCTTGTAGAATGTGCATGAATGCAATCTCTTCCACTGCTTTGCTGAGAATAATAAGAGCGGCTTCGTAACGTTTTTTTCCTGGTGTGCATAAAGTTGTGCGCCATGTCTTTGAAGAAAGAATAAGAGGATGTTCCGAAGAAAGGGACGCATTCATTACACCACAGAATCCTTTTAATCCTTCTTCCCAATAGGGTTCCGTCAATATGACTGCTAAATTTTCAGTAAGAGTGAGGCGTCTTGAAAGAAGGTAGGGAACTCTTTTCACCTGTCTAAGCTGTGCAAGTTTGATCGCTTTGATACGTTCGAGGCTTTGCTCTGCTGTACTGTGGGTGAGGGTGCAAACAAACCCGTCTTCTTTGCTTGCTATTTGACAAGCGGGTATACTCCGTTCCAATAAGTTTGTGAAATACGAGAGAGTAGCAGGATCGGGTTTGCAAATGTTTGTAGGTGCTTTCGTTGCTGCGAATTCGAAAGAGGTGTCATCGATTTGCAGGAAGGTTTTGTTTTTTTCCAAGTCTATGTGAAGACGCACGATCACTTTACCTACGGGAGTTTGTAGGGAAGATTTCAAATTCAAACATTCTACATCATCACGGTAGCTTGGTTTGAATAAGCTTAGAGTTTTGTCTGTTGCGTTAGATAAGGAATCATCACGAAGAGTGCACGAAATGCTAAGAAGAAGGAGAAGTATTCGAGAAAAACTAGTGTACGCCAATTTCTGGTACAGCGAGTTCAATTCTTTCATGAAAACCTCCTTCTGCGGTCTCAACTGTCCACGATAGAGGCTTGCAATTGTCAAGCTCGTACCGTTTCACACCATCTTTTGTTTGTGCGATGATGCTGATCTTAGTGAGTTGTGTTCGGTTTTGGGCTTTATTGAGTGCCCAGAGGTATAGAGAAGGTTCGGTCACGAAGTCGCGTTTCAAACTGACTTTTGTGAAAGATTCTTCTTTTTGCTCATTCGAGGTAATATCTTTCAAGCTACTGACTTCAATAAGCCCATAATTGATTCCATCGATTTCTATATATGTTTCCATTTTTACGGACCCAAGATGCGCAGAGGCGCCTGGACTTAGAAAAACAAGCCAGAAGAATAAAAACGCTGGCAATAAAGCGGCTGCCAGAAAAAATGATGCTTTTTGCTTGCCGATCACTCTCGATCCTTATGGAATAAAAAATTGGGTGGCTTAGATTTACCTTAACACAAGAAATGTCCTATCGGGAACCACTCACGAGCAAGTATTTCATTGTAAGTGTGAAGATAATGGGAAGGGGAAATTTTGCCTAGTGAAAGTGTGCAATAGCCTCGATTTCTACACGGGCGCCTAATGGCAAGCCAGAAACGGAAAAAGCCGTTCTTGCAGGGTGAGGCGCAGGGAAAAAACTAGCATAGACTTCATTCACTGCAGCGAAGTCCTTCATGTCCGTGAGGAACACTGTAACTTTGACCACGTCTTTGCGAGAACACCCGGCTTCGGTTAAAATAGCCGTGAGGTTTTGCAAAACTTGCCTAGTCTGCTCACCAACATCTTCGGAAACTAATTTCCCTGTCTCGGGAACCAGTCCAATTTGTCCAGAGCAGAAGAGCAAATTTCCCAAAGCCACGGCCTGTGAGTATGGAGCTACAGGTTTGGGAGCGTGTGCAGTTTGAATGACTATCTTTTCCATAATGACTCCTTAGTTAAGAGGTGGAAGATCCAATTTAATGTGTAAGTCCTTCAATGCTTGCGATGTCACAGGTGCGGGTGAAGAGGTCATGAGGCACGCTGCTTTCTGAGTTTTTGGAAACGGAATGATGTCTCGAATAGCATCACATCCCGTCAGAACCATAACGGTACGATCCAGACCTAACGCAATACCTCCGTGCGGTGGTGCACCGAATTTGAGAGCCTCTAATAGGAAACCGAATTTTTTCTCTGCGTCTTCTTTAGACATGCCTAGAACCTGGAACTGTTTTTCCTGCAACTCTTCTTTGTGAATACGTATAGAACCTCCTCCGAGTTCGTAGCCGTTGCATACAAGGTCATAAGCTTTTGCACGCACGGCTCCCGGATCTTTATCAAGAAGTGCGAAATCCTCATCCATCGGTGATGTAAACGGATGATGACGCGCAACCCATCGTTCCGCATCCGCGTTCCATTCGAGAAGAGGGAATTCTACCACCCAAAGGAAGTTAAATTGCTTCGCATCATAAAGTTGAAGTTCCTTCCCCAATCGATTGCGAAGAGTGCCCAAAGCTGTTTTTACAATGTCGTAAGTTCCCGCTGCGATGAAGAGAAGATCCCCTTCCTTAGCACCCACTTGGGAATTGATTTGATCGATAACGGAATCGCTTAGAAAACGCGTGAGAGAGGACTGCCACGATTCTTTTCCCTTGCCTGACTTAACTTTGGCCCATGCTAGACCTTTGAGTCCGAGCTGCTTCGCCTGTTCTTCCAACTCGTCTATTTTTTTACGAGTCATCTCGCTCTGCTTCTCTACACAAAGCGCATTGACGATGCCACCGTTCGCAATGGTATCGGAGAAGACTTTGAAGTCGCAGCCCTTCACAATTCCTGACAAGTCTTGCAATTTAAGTCCGAAACGCGTGTCAGGCTTATCCAGTCCATAATCTGTCATCGCTTGCGCATATGTCATCGTGGGGATGTGTGTGAGTACTTGCTTTCCAAAATAGGAATTCACCACTTGCGAGACAATGTCCGTGAATATGCGAATCACGTCACCTTGATCTACGAAAGATAATTCACAGTCGAGCTGAGTAAATTCCGGCTGGCGATCGGCACGAAGGTCTTCGTCTCTAAAGCATTTCACTATTTGGTAGTAACGGTCAAAGCCTGCAATCATGAGAATTTGTTTGAAGAGCTGAGGACTTTGCGGCAGAGCGTAGAACTGTCCGGGAGCAATGCGTGAAGGAACGAGGAATTCGCGTGCACCTTCGGGAGTGGACTTATAAAGCAGAGGTGTTTCCAAGTCCGTGAAGCCATGCTGCTCCATGTTTTCTCGGATCAAACGTGTGATCTTCGCTCGACTGAGAATGTTCTCATGAATCTCGTCTCTGCGAAGGTCCAGATAACGGTATTTGAGTCTTAATGTTTCACTCGCATCTGTTTTGTCTGTGATTGCGAAAGGAAGAACTGCAGAAGGGTTCAGAATTAAAAGTTCGTCTGCAAGAACTTCGATCGCACCGGTAGGCATAGCATCGTTGTTCATATTGCCAGGCCGTGCTCGAACTTTACCTCGAATGCTGACTACGAATTCGTGGCGCAGTTGTTTCGCTGTTTTGTAAAGTTCAGGAGCAGCATCTCCGTCTATAACGACCTGCGTCTTTCCCCGTCCGTCGCGCAAGACCAGGAACATGAGATTCCCCATGTCCCGTGAGTTCGCAACCCAACCGTTGAGGACCACTGCGGATCCGATATTCTTTTCTCGAAGTTCGCCACAACTGTGGGTTCGCTTCCAATGTTCGGGAAATACGCTTGCTTGCTGCATCTTGCTTCCTACTATGAAGTGAAAGCAATTTTTAGCACGGATATGAGATGCCAAAAATAACTTTTACTCGCCCGTCATCCCGAGCTAGGCCGAGGGATCTCCTGCTTAGCCCCACGAGCTTCTTCAATCGCACATTCTTTCTTGATTCTCGCGCCTTGCTAAAGCTATACTGCCGTCCTCACTAATATTCCTTAGAAAAAAGAGAGATTTATGAAAAATATGAAACAGCATCTTATTGCCAGTCTAGTGCTTCTTTCCTCTACAGTATCCTTTTCTCAAGACCGTGTTGAACTTGTGAAAACTTATAAAAATGTAATCACACAAACTTTCGATTTAACAGATCTCAGCAAATGGGCTTTTATAGGTTCCGCACGATTGCCTGTTCATATTTTGGGTCTTATTGTCACGGGTAAGTACGAAAAGTCTCCTTTGGAAAACGTTGAAGTCTCTTACTTGCAAAACACTAAGGAACTGCGTTTGCTTATTAGCGAACAAAAATCCGGTAGCATTGAATCTGCAACAGTAGCATGCAAGAATGGTGAGCGATTCCACTACGAGTTTGCTCAGGAATTTGAATTCTCTGCTGCTAAAATCCGCAAAGAAAAGGAAAGCGGTAAGACTTACGGAGCAGGATGTTCTATTCCTCTTTCCGGTTTAGAAAATTGCGAAATAGATTTCGTAGACATTGAAGGTCACACTGTTGGTTTGGATGCTGCAAGAGTTCGTGTTGAGTTCTTTGTTCCTAAAAAAGATCTCGCTATAGACTTGTAAACACTTGTCCTCTCTCAGTGGAATAAGAGAGGATTTGGTTTTGCACTTCTCTTGACATAGAATTTTAAAAATCTATTCAGGAGACTGCATTATGTTTACTATGTTCAAACACACTCTTTGGATCTCTCTATTCCTCTCCTCTCTATCCTTTGCACATTCTCAAAACTGTTCGGATCCTGCGATTGTTCAATTCGTACAAAAAGCAAAAGGAGTCGTGCACGATATAAAATACATGACTCTTGCGACTGCAGATGTTTCCGCAGCTCCCTGGAACACTCCTCTCTACACAGCATACGAAGCGAATTTCCGAAGCTTCTACTGGATTTCCGAAAAAACAAGTCATCACTCACAGAACGTTCGAGCCAATAACCGCGTTTTTGTTGTGATCTATGATTCCACTGCACCAGGTAGAGAAGGTTTTGGTGTGTACATGCAAGGACAGGCTTACGAACTGAATGAAGTTCCTGACATTGCGAAGGGAGTCAAAGCTATTTTCGAACGGGCGGAGGCAGCGTTTCCATCACCCACAGAATACCAAGGAACGCGTCCGCAGAGAATTTACAAATTCCTTCCTCTGAAATTCTGGGTGAACACTGTTGTAGAAATCGACGGTAAAGAAATTGATAAACGCGTTGAGATTACAGATTGCATCTGAAGTCCTTCGCACGACGCCTTCACACCGCCCTCAATATCCTCTTGCAAGATCCTACACACCATGTAACACACGACGTGTAACTCAAAACTGGGACACACACATTGGATTGCTACAGCGCACATCATCTCGAACTTACACAACAGGAACACCTTCGTGCTTTCGACAGGGACCTGGATCTTTTTTTTGGAGGAGGTCTGCCGCTTTCTTCTTTTATCGAATGTGGATTTCCTATGGGAAGAGAGGGGCGTCGCATTCTTCTCCCTTTCCTTACGAATGCAAGCCGAGGTTTGCAATACAATGCTGCATTTGTTTTGTGGGTGAATGGCTATGACAACTTAGAAGTCTTTGCTCCTGCGTGGTTTGCGCGAGGTCTTGCGCCGGACAAAACAGTTTTTGCACAATCTTCTGATGTTCTCGTGGAGTTGAAGCAGGTTTTTCTAAACCCTCTGTTCAAAGTGATTGTGATCGACAGCCCTCAGTTTTTCTCTAGTGCCGACTGTCTTTTTTTACGGAGAATGGCGAAGAAAAACAGACAGGTCATACTTCTTTTGCGCAATTACTTTCTCACGAACAAGAAAGGCAACATCGCATGTGCTTTGCGTTTCAATGCATGGTGTGAGCACACGCACGAAGTTATGGTTTTGCAAGCGGTGAAGGGTTTTGGTTCGCGCACGAAAATGGTATGGCCTAAGGGGTTTTTCTAATGTTTATAGCTTTGCACCTTCCTCAAGAAAACGACGAAAGCATTCTGCATGCACTCAGCACTTTTATTATGCTGTGGAGTGAAGAAGAAAAAATCTGGCTTATAGACCTCCGACCTTTTTCATCATACTGGCAAACACGTGCACAGAGTTCGCGTCTGCCTCTTATGAGTGTGTTGCGCAAAGTTCTACATCAAGTTTTTGTACCGAATCAGAGAAAAGCTAAGCAGGACGTGCTCGAACTGATTCCTCCCTTTCAAGCTTCTTGTGCGGTGAGTCCGTGGAAAGCTCTTCTTCTGCTTTTAAGTTTGCGAGAGAGAAACACAAAAGCATTTGTAAGTGAAGAACAGGACTTCGCTCGTACACTGATGCGTGAACTTTCCTGGTCTGTGTGGTGGCAGGCGCTTGAGCAATTGAACAAACATCTTCCGAGCAAGGAACGGAATGCTTTGTCTCAGGGCTCTCGACGTTTGGAGCATGCTGTAGCACGTTTAGGTTTTCGTAATGTGCAGAACATGAGTGTGTTGAATGCACCCGGTGTGAGAAGACGTTTTGGAAAAGCAATTGCAGAGATTTGGCAGTGGTCCTTCGCTTTCTCTAAGGATGACGAGCTTGGTGAAAATACACATCTTCTTTACTCTTTTCCGTGGAAGAATTTCGTCTTTAACACTCCGGTGGAAATTCCCAGACATCTCGAATTCCCTTTGCAAATGTGGGAGCACATAGAACCTTTCTTGCATGAAGATCTCGAACGTCTGTGTGAGCACTCCTCAGCGTCGATCCGTATTACGAAATTGCTTTGGAAGGTGACTTTCGATGATCTGAGCATACTGAACATTCCCATCGAGTTCCGTCATCCTCATGATCTGCATAAGCAGAAAGGAGATCACAAGACTGTTTTGTTGCAAGCGTATTATGCTTTTAAAACTCTTGTCGAAGATGCCGTACAGGGTGATCCTCCTTATCCTTCTGTGCTGTCTTGGCGTCTGGTGTTGGAACAGAGTTTGGTGATTCCACCTTGGGTGAGAGATCTGTTTGGAGAGGCATCCCAATCGAATGCGGATGAGGAACTTCTGCAATTGGAAAACAATTTGAATATACCTTTGCGACGCTTTGAAGAGAGGGAAGACTGGTTGCCTGAAGATTCCTTTGCTCCGTGGAATCCCGTCCTTGCTAGCAAGCAAACAAGAAACACGTCTTACCGAAGGCTTGCACTGCGTCGTCCCTTGTTTTTGTATAAGGAACCGCAGAATTGCAGAGAAGGGACACACAAACCTGTTTTTTTGGAAAGCACGATGACGAAGTGGTGGAGAGCTAAAGAAGACGGACGTTGGCAAAGATCTTACTACAAGCGTGTGGATGAGAAAGGTCAGGCGTTTTGGATTTACCAGGACAGTACGGGACAGTGGTTTACGCATGGCAACTTTGGTTGAAAGATATGGTTGGCATGAGTGGTTGTGTCATACGAATTTTTCCTTCCTAGTAGGAGCATCTCATCCGCATGAGTTGATCGATCAGGCGTGTGATTTCTCTTACAAAGGTTTGGGTATTGCAGATTTTGACGGGGTTTATGGTATTGCGCGAGCGTATAGGGATTTGCGTCATAGAGGAAGGTTGGGAAAGAACACAGATTTAAAATTGTACTATGGAACGGAACTTCATTTGCGAGCGGATCATGATCTTCCTCTTCCCTTGCAAGATACACTTGTTCTTTTTGCAACAAACCACCAGGGGTATTTTCATCTGTGTTCCTTGCTTAGTGAAGCGCATAGAGAAAAAAAGACGGGTGCTTTTCTAAGTTTGCAAACTTTACTTGCTGCACCAGTCGAAGGTCTTGTGGCTCTGCAAGCTATGCGTGGGTACGTGCGGACGCAGGATGTGAACAGTGCAGAAGCGAGGGAACGTTTCGGAGCTTTGCGTGAGCATTTTCAGGGACGTTTCTACTGTGTGTTTAGTCGGCATTTGAATGCTGCGGAAGATTCGTGGATGGGTGCGAGTTGGGAACTTGCGAAACGTTTGTCTTTGCCGGTGCTTTTGAGTCAGGATGTTTTTTTCCATACACCGGAACGCAAAGCACTCAGTGATGTGCTCTGTGCTATACGGCATAATAAAACAGTGGAGAATCTGAGCTCGCAACTTTTTAGCAATGCAGAACGTTCGCTTCATTCTCTTGGGTATATAGAAAGACTGTACAGCTCTTTACCATTTTATGAAGACGCTTTGAAAAACAGTTGTGAACTTGCACAGAGTTTTGCTTTTGATCTGGATGAACTTCGCTACCTCTATCCACAGGAAATGATTCCTCCGGGTTACACTTCGCAAACGTTTTTAGAGAAAGTGGTGTGGGAGGGGTGCAGAAGAATTTACGGGGAACGCATATCGACGAAGACTCTGCACATTCTTCAGAAGGAGTTGCATTTAGTTTCCGAACTGGGTTTTGCAGATTATTTCCTAACGGTGTGGGATATTGTGCGGTGGGCACGGGAACGTCACATTCTCTGTCAGGGTCGGGGAAGTGCTGCGAACAGTGCGATCTGTTTTGTATTGGGGGTTACGAGTTTAGATCCGGATAAATTCGATCTGCTTTTCGAACGTTTTCTGAGTTTGGAACGAAGAGATCCTCTGGATATTGATGTGGACTTCGAACACGAGCGAAGGGAAGAAGTCATTCAATATATTTACGAACGTTATGGTCGCAATAGAGCTGCTATGGTTGCGAATGTGATCTGCTTCAAGAAACGAGGTGCTTTGCGTTTTGTGGGAAAAGCATTGGGTCTTCCGAACGAGTATTTGGAAGAAGGGTCTCAGGCTCTTCGCAGTCGTGCTTTGCGACGCAGTGATACGGATAAAGTGGTAGCGAAGGTTCTCGATCATACGGAGAAAGAGGTTTCGGACTACACATTGGATCTGTGGGCAAAGTTCTCACAGCTTCTTATAGGGTTTCCTCGGCATCTGGGTATACATTCGGGGGGTTTTGTTCTGACGGATAAAGTTCTGAACTGGCTTGTACCGGTTGAGCCTGCAACCATGGAGAATCGCAGTGTTATTCAGTGGTCTAAGGATGACATAGAAGGTTTGGGTTTTTTCAAAATAGATGTACTGGCTTTGGGGATGCTCACTGCTTTGCGCAAAACATTTTCCTTGGTGCAGAAACACTATGGTCACGAAATCAACCTTGCGCATATTCCTTCGGATGATTTGCAAACCTACAAGATGATTCAGAAAGCAGATACGGTGGGAACTTTCCAAATTGAGTCCCGTGCGCAGATGTCTTTTCTTCCGAAGCACAAGCCTTTGAACTTCTACGACCTTGTTGTGCAGATTGCGATTATACGTCCGGGTCCTATAGAAGGTGGGATGATTCTCGCTTATTTGAACAGGCGTTTGGGTAGGGAAAAGATCAGCATTCCGCATCCGAGTTTGGAACCTATTTTACGACGCACGTATGGGGTTCCTATTTTTCAGGAACAGGTTATGCGCATTGCTATTGCTGTGGGTGGTTTCACTGCGGGTGAAGCGGATGAGCTTAGAAAAAAAATTGGCTCCTTCACAATGAAAACTCAGGATGTCGATTTGTGGTTGGGTAAACTTGTGAAGGGCATGCTTGCACACGGTATAGATCAGGAATTTGTGGACCGTATACTGGGTTACATACGTGGCTTTTCGAGTTATGGATTTCCGGAATCTCATGCAGCTTCGTTTGCACATATTGCGTATGCGTCTGCTTATTTGAAGGCACATTATCCTGAAGCTTTCTTCACAGCTTTGTTGAATTCACAACCTATGGGTTTTTACTCGGTGGATACTTTGCTGAAGACGGCTCGTCATGGTTCTTCTCTTCGCAAAGATCATAGTGTGGAAGTTCTTCCCATCTGTCTGGCATCTTCTCAATGGGATTGCACATTGGAGCCTGCTTCTTCGTCTTCGTTCCGTCCTTTTGCCATACGTTTGGGTTTGCGTTTTGTAAGGGGTCTTTCGTCGTCTTTTTCGTCATTCCGATTTTTAGACCCGTCATCCCGAGCGAAGCCGAGGGATCTCCTACATAGCCCCACGAGCTTCGCAGGAGATCCCTCGGCTTCGCTCGGGATGACGGAGTTTTCCCGAAAAGATCTCACAGCACTTGCAGCTGCGGGTGCTTTGCATAAGTGGGGTATTTCACGACGTGCTGCAATTTGGCTGGCAGAAGCGGCACCATTTTGTGAATACTTGGAAGATGACGAAGACGAAGTGCTCTTTAAAAAAGAAACGGAATGGGAACAGGTGCAAGGGGACTACTCTGCAACAGGACTTTCTTTGGGAAAACACCCTGCTCAGATTCTGAGAGAACAAGACTGGGCTTATGCCATTCCGGTGGAAAAAATAAGCTTGGGTGAACATCTCTTGCAAAAACGTTCGGGAACCCTCGTGCATATCTTTGGTCTTGTGCTGGTGCGACAGGCTCCTCCTACAGCGAAGAACATGCTCTTTATAACTCTCGAAGATGAAAGTTCCTATAGACCCAACCTTGTTGTGCGACCTCATATCTATGAAAAATTTGCGCAGATCATAGATAGACATTGCTTTCTCTGTGTTTCGGGAATGGTGGAAATTGTCGATGGTGCTTGCAATGTTCTTGTCAAAGACATTCATGTTCCCCAGCTGTCTCAAGCAGAACTGATTCCTTTTGCAGAAAGTATGGAAGAAACGCAGGAATTTGCACTGAGTCGCAATTATATGTAAAGAGATTTCGTCATCCGCAATCTTAGTACAAGTCTATCTAGCGTACTGTATTTTCCTATTATTTGTGCTATCTAATCTTATGAACTCAAAAAAAATTGAATAACAATTGAAGGTGGCTTGCATGAAGAGATCTGTGTGTGCATTTCTGTTCTTTGCTTCATTATGTCGAATGAATTTGGCGCAAGCTGCAGAAAATACTCCGACAAAAATGAATGAAGAATTAGCCAATCACGTAATGAGGTTGAATGACTATCTGAAAGTTTATGAAATCCAGGTGTATAGAGATCTGATCAAACACCAGCTTGAAGATTTTTACCAAGTGGAATCTAGAGATCGATTCTACTTTTCTTATGAAAAAGTGTTTCTTTATAAAATAAAAAACTTTAGAGACGATTCTTATGACGAAATTTTTCAAAGCGCGGGTGAACTTTTAAAATGTTATTTTGCGAGAAGACCTATAGAAAATATGCCAGCACTTAGGTATTTAAGAGTCAAAATGACTGCACTGTTTATGACTCTTAAAAAACGTAATGGAGATTTGGATAAGGATATAACGAAATACACTGCGATTTTCGATCATTTGTTTCCAGATCTTTTTTCACCTGCTCAATGGCATCAAACAGAAAAGGAATTCTATTTTTCTATGTTTGATGTTTGAGAACTTATTTACAAGCGTGGCTATTTTTGGTGGTATTTTTCAAACACAGCTAGCATCGCTTTCTG
>Ga0206941_10103_pt1 | contig 24630 bp, 11 predicted proteins | sample Alteio_BWOrgHeat_9_FD_153251 | JGI IMG/M metagenome (GOLD analysis project Ga0206941, IMG submission 153251) | Enriched cells from forest soil in Barre Woods Harvard Forest LTER site, Petersham, Massachusetts, United States -... | ecosystem: Environmental > Terrestrial > Soil > Temperate forest >...
CTATCATCGATAATGATGTGGCATCTATATTACCTAGAATCCAACGTCCTGAAGATGTTGATGAAAAATTATTCTCAGATGTAGTAGAAAATATGATCGCTAATAGAAATGATGATATCCGAAAGTATGAAGATGATCCCCAAATCCGAAACGCCTTAGTAGCCAGAGAAAATGAGGAACTACAAAAGAATGCTCTTCTCGATATTAAGCTTACAGTTCCTCAGAAGCGAGCTCGATTTTATCCCTCGGTGTTACGCGACGCCATTCCTAAGTTTTATTCCACCAAAGGTGATATCAATAGTAACACCAACGTTAATAATACCAACGCTAACAATAATAACAACAATAATAGCGGCGAAACTATTAGTGAACTAGAATATCATCTGAGGAAGGTGGCAGATCTCATACAGAAAGACATTAACGATATCTTTCGCCCTCCAGAAGTTGCTGTCAACAGTCCTAGCATCGTCGATAGTAATCTAGAAACAGAAATTATAGCCAAAGCTGCCGAACAAGAAAGGAAGCTCACTGATAACGACGTAGAAATAATTTTATCTACTATGGATTATGGAAAATTCTATGTTGGTGACCGTCCCAATATCATCATTGACAAAAATGTCCGTTCGGTATTGGAAAGAGATCGTAAGCGTGAAATGGAGAATCAGTTGAGGAGAATTAAAATTAAACCTCATCGGGTTCCGAAACTTACTCAACTTTTTCAAGAAAGATTCTTTCGCGGGTTAGCTGTTCCATCAAAATATGTAGGAAATATTATGGCTTCTTCTTTTGGTGAGGCCGCCACTCAGCAAACTTTGAATACTTTTCATTCTGCGGGTGATCGTAATGGACGCAAGCAACTCACTGGTCTTCCTAAATTTATGTCTATCGTAGAAGTGCAAGAGAAACCTCATGATCCTACTATAACTATTTTCATGAAGAATCAGTATAACGAAGAACAACTACGCAATAAGATTCCTATTTTTCAAATGACAGTTCTGGGACAAGTGATTGATAGCTATCGTATTTTGGGTGATAATCGTGGACTTCCTCCATCTCCACGATGGGAACAAGTGAGTGACATCGTACGAGGAGTCCCAATCGATTTAACTAATGTGGAAGGAGGAAGAATGTATCGCAACGACAACGTCATGAATTACGTAACTATGCCTAATATTAACCCACCACGTCTTAATACTCATCGCGGACATCCAGCATTTAGCTATGACAATATGAACAATGTCAGCAAAGGAAGAATTTTAGAAATTAAGTTTGATGTACAAGAGTTGTTCTTTCGTAAGATCACTCTGGGACAAATTGCAGATGCTATCGAAGAAGAGAATTCTTTAGTCAGAGTAGTAACTTCTTCTATGGATATCGGTTTAATTTATATTTATTATCCTTTCAAAGGATTGAATATGGAACCTCTAATAGGAAAAGTAGAAGGAGGTCTTCCAAGTTTTGCGGAGGCAGATCCTTTTACTGTCTTTCTCAAACAAGCTTATTTTCCGAAAATTAAAGAGCTTCAAATAGGAGGAGTATACGGAATAACTTATGTTTCGGTGCAATCATTCGCCTTATCGAAAGCCATCGACAAGCAACACAGCTCCATTCCAGTCAAGAGTGACGCCAATGGACGTTCGATACTAAATTTCAATCCTCGAAAGAGATTGTCGTTGTATTTCAAGCAAGAAGATTGTGATCGTTGGGCGTTAAATGAAACCACATTGATTCAATATATAACAATGAAATTAAATCGTTATGCTACTCCAGGATTTACCTTTGATGCACAATATTTCGAAGGAGATGGATATCGAGTGGAATTTAATACAGTGGGACTAATGGAACGAAGTGAATTGTATGACGAATTAGTTCAAATGACCAAAGACGAAATAATTTATGAGTTGGAGAACGTGACTAAGTTCCCCATAACGGAACTAATCCGCACTAGTAGCGAATCGGAGTTAGCGCAGGCCTTCGATGGAGAACCTATTCGAGTCGATAATAACGGCATCGATAACAATAATATTTTGACAATTGAATTTGATGCTAATCGCTTGTTACTGTTTGGTTTCGAGATAGCGGATTTGGCCGATACTATCTTGGATGTGATTGAGTCTGATGTCAATGATGCCCTCGAGAAAAATCTCAACAGTAGCGTCAATAACAATAATGTCAATAGCAGACCCGGAACAGATTTGAAGCGTGTAAAACTAGAATTAACAGTGGACGAGAAGTTGAAACGAGTTACAGTAAAGGGAATTCCTTCGTGGTTTGCGGTAGGATCGATTCCTACTTACGTTAAAGATAGATTAACTGATACTCTTGCTATTTCCAATCGTATTGAAAATGCGGCTATGAAATGGTACTACGAAGCTGACGGGAATAATTTGATCGAAATTTTAGCGCATCCAGAAGTTGATGCGCGTTATACTCGCTCCGATAACATCGTAGAAATCTTCCAAACTTTAGGAGCAGAATCTTGTCGAACTATTGCTATGATCGAAATTGCAGCCAATGTAAAAGAAGGAATCAATCCCGTTCATATCGAACTACTAGCAGATTCTATTACTTCAAGAACTCCTGGAGATAAACCTTTGGCACAAAACAGAAACGGCTTAGCTAAACGAAGAGCAGAATTTATTGCACGTGGTTTCGAGACTACTACTGATGTTTTCATGAAAGCTGGATTAGGTCAAGTAGATAATCTTCAGAGTTTTTCATCTCAGATTATGGTTGGCACTCTGAAGAGAAGCGGAGGTTTGGCTGAAACCGATCGTAAACGTATCCTGCGATCGGACGTCTTTCAGTATGATTTTCCCCGACATATCACAGTCAAGAATCCCAATCCTAATGAAGTTCTTCTTAATCCTAGTGTACCAATGGTAGTACAACAAACAATCACTCAAGAAAATTCTCCTACGGATGTAGCGACTAATGACATTGCTATTCCTCTCATGAAATTGCCAGAGATAGTAATTGTATCAGCCGCAGTAGTAAAAGAAAATCCCGCCTTAACACAAAATAGTACTCCTAAACCGACTGTTAATAAAGTTAGTGGTAGCAAAAAGCCACTGTCAGCGAAAGAGAAATTACAACGCGCTGCTCAACTTCGCAAGAAGTAACTCCACCATTAATTACATCCATTGTTTGATGTAATTTTTCTCGCAGTTTCATGTCACGCAGATCCTGTTTTAGAGATTAAAATATCGATAAACAAAAATAGACATTCGATAGAGATAAGATTGAGATAAACTCGCACAAGATGATTAGAAGGAGAAAGATAGCGCATCTCCCCAATAAATCTATTCCTATTCCCGATAGAACTCCGATTCCAGTAGTACGTGAGGAGAGAAATGCCGGTATCAAACGAGATCCAATAGATGTTGATGCTGTTATGAAGAAAGGAGATAATCCTCAAAATAGTTTGACTACAGTTCCCTGGGGACATAATCCATTCGGAGGAGACGTAACTGCTGCTCAAAAGAAAGTCTTATTTCGTCCTAATAAGAATCAAATCGACATGGGAGTTACAGTAAAAAGAAATAGAATTAATATTAGCGCAGGTATAAATGGCACTGGTCCTACTTATCCTGATAAAAATCCTCGTCGTTTCGTGACCAAGAACTCTGAAAGTCAACATGCCAATCGTGTCAATCCTGATAATATTGCTTATACTGCTGCTCCAGTTGATTCTAATTTTGAAGTGCGTACAGAACATCTTATTCCTGAGTTAGATAAGAATGGAGAAAATGTAGAAATGGATGCTGGTGAAGATTATGTCGCTGATGGAAATTTAGAATTGCGATTAGAGCAACCAGTTAACCCTAATTCAAGAAGTAGACAATCGGAAAAAATAGTAGCAATGGGTCAAAATGCAGGAGCATTTTATGGATCAGGATATATGGGAGATATTAGTCAAGTGTTAGGATTCACTCCTGCTTTTTCTGATACTATTAATTCTAATTATGGAAGTCATCCTTCACGAAAAGTCAATTCCGTCGCGGGTAATATTAATGCGGGAGCAAATTATTCTTATTTGCCGACATCGGCAATGGATTACTCCAAAAATGTGAAACCGAATCGCGAACCTCGAGAAAGAGTCACGATGGAGAATTATTCGGATTACTCGGGGACGGGACAAATGCAAAGTACTATCGTGCCTGACATGCAGACTCTAACAGAAACCGGAAGAAATAAGAGACATAATGGCAGTTACGGTGATGAACTAAATACAGTAAATGATTATACTGCTGATGATGCTTATGGAAGAACTCCTGCTGATATCGATCAAAGTTCAGTAACTGCTAATAGAAACAATCGTAACAATAAAGCTGTCAAAAATCCTAACAACAGAAACGCAGGAATAGAAGATGATGTTTATGATACCACGAAAACAGTCGATACTTTCGTTGTTGACGCAAATAATAAGACGAGGCGTAAGAAGCAAGTAGCCTTTCAACAGGATTTAGTTCAAGATATGGATGGTGTGACTCAACAAACAGCAATTAATGACCATATTGATCGTAGTAATATGACGCAAAATCGTCGCCGTCAAGCAGTTGATTTTAATAATGGTAATAATGTTAGTAGTGCTAATAGTGTTAATAACGAGGAGTTTATGGAACAAGCCCTTCCTATAATCAAAACCGCCAAGACTAAACAAAGAAAATATCAGGCTCAAAGCGGCAAGACTAACGTTACTGTCAATAATGAAGAATTCGCACAGCAACAAAAACCTATCCAGTCTGTGACAGATGTAAACAATAATCGTCGTCAGCAAGTCCAGAGCACTCACCAAAATTCTACCGTCGATAATACAGAATTCCTCAACCAACAAGAATCCCATACTGATGTTAAACCTCAACAGAGAAAATATCAAGCAGTGAGCAACAAGAATAATCCTACCGTCGATAATGATGAATTTGTAGAGCAATCAAATATTGAACAGCCGGTAACAGTACAAAAACGTCGCTATCAAGCTCAAAGTAATAAGAGACAAGGTGTCATCGATAACCAAGAATTTCTTCCTCAACAAAATAATGAGACTCCAATCGCAGCGCAAAATCGCCGTTATCAAGCCGCAAGCGGAAAAACTATTCCTATTGTAGACAATCAAGAATTTCTCCCTCAAGCTAATTTGGAGCAACCGACAGAAGCGCAGAATCGTCGCCATCAAGCTCAAAGCGGTAAAACTAATGTCACTCTTGAGCATCAAGAATTTCTCCCCCAACAGAATATCGAACCATCAGTAGAAATACAAAATCGTCGTTATCAAGCCCGGAGCAACAAAAGCAACGCTAATGATATTAATATTAACGAGGAAATTGCGAACGATCAAGGTAATAAATTACCTACAGATGAAGCTATTTTAGCCCAAAGGAGAAAATATCAAGCTCGTAGTGGTAAAACTGCAGCAACGATTGATAATCAACAAGCCATTAGTAATGAAAAAGGAATAACTGAATCCCAAGTAGAATCGCATCGTAGAAAATATCAAGGACAGATGACAAATACTGTTGCTGGTTCTAATGCGGCTCTTTCCGAACAACAACTTGGAAATAGAGAACTTATTCGAGCACCAAATACTAAGTTTCAACAACGACAACAAGCAGAAAGAGATAGTCCTCTTATTAACATTCGCATGCCTATCGATGCTGATAGTAAAGTACGAATTCAAATGGCTCTTGAAAAATCAAGAAAAATGGTTAGTGCGCAAGCAGAAAATCTTTCTGCTCATCCAGATGTTTCTGTTACTTCCAACATCAACACTGACGAAAGACTTTTGAGCATCGGGGAAAACCAAGTTCATAAGAGACATACCGTGACTGTAGAAGGTTTGGACGCACAAGTCCAAACGGGATCTGATGCTACTTCTCGTTTATCAGCCGACAGAGAAGAAATAGAACACGTACGAGATACTAAACCTAGTTCAGTTAGTCTCGATCAACTCAATTTGAATGCCAATCCTAATATTAATGATAACACTTTAACTGAATTGGGGATGTCGATTAAAGATGCTCTTGACCAACGAGATCTTCTTATTAACAGAGAGAAAACAAGTGATAAAGTAAATTTAGCCTCTATCGAGATTAGCAATCCAGTTAGCTCACAATTTACAACAGAAATTTTAGGAGTTGCTTCTTTTGCTATTCCTGTAGATCAGAGTACTTTAACGCAAGCCGATAACAAGAAGCATACTCAAACTAACGTAGAAATAATCGCCAGACCCTCTATAGAAATCACAGATGAATTTTTGAATAAAACCGGTCAAGAAGCTAATACTCGTAAACGGGAACCTCTTATTAAACCAGAGATTGGTGCTGGTGCTATCAAGAACGTTATCTTCCGCACCCTCGGAGACTTCTAGTGTGTTGTGGGGCTCGCTTTCGAGTAATTTTCATGTCATCATTTTAGGATCGGCCCTGCGGGCCACGATCCTTTAAAATTAACGCCCATGAAAATTCTCACGCTCACCACCTCGCGCAAAGCGCTCGGGAGTCGCTCCGCTCCTGTAATATAGAGTAGATACGCAACATTACAAAATATTTAACGTCAATCGTAAGACGTTAAATAAGAAATAAATGGGGAATTGATTTAACGTCTTACGATTGACGTTAAATATTTTGTATGGTCTCGTACAGTCGCGAGGCCGTCTAGGCCGAGCAGTGAGCGTGAGATTTTTATCGGTTGTAGTTTTTACGTATCACGGGGCTCTGCCCCGATACCGAAACGAGAATGATAAAAATACTCGAAAGCGAACGTTTACAAATAAAAATAATAATTAAATTTAAGTTTCGAAAATTAAAACTTAAATTTCAGTAACATCTAATCAGTCGAGATTGCATTAGTAATTTGAAAGCGATGGATGTGTCCGCTGTCATGCGTCAACAATACGTTCAAGTAGGAGATATAGTTATGCCGGTTAAAGAAGATGATGCAGCTGAGACATTCACAGGATTTACTTTTGCTTTGCCTGGTATGGAAACAGGAGTAAATTCTGATGATTTACCTTCCAATACTTTATCCTCTGGACAAATATTTACTACTAATACTATGGCCGGATCTTTGGATGCTCCGCTAACAACGGAACAGATGCGAGTTTATACTGCTACCAATATCTTAGAGTATGGAACTCCTAAAGACGATAGCATTCCTTTGAGATTCATTGTTGGTAAAGATGAAATTAATAAACCTCCTGGTGGAGGCCCAGGAGAGAAAGATAAGTCTAGCAAAAGTGTTTCCAAGACTGCTACCTCGAAAAATATCAATACCGGAAGCGGTGGAAAGAAGACTATCAATGCTAAAGAAAGAGCTTTAACGTGGAAACCATTGTTAGAATTCTCGAGGAAGATTAATTGGCGGCATGTTTTGGCTGATGATTTCATAGGAGATTACAAATATAAAGAATCTATTCCTTTTACTATTATTGATCCTACCGTAGGAGCTATGGGAAACAATCTAGAATGGAAGACGGTTATTCATTATTTATTGGGAATGGCTTATTCTCTCACTCCTGAATACGCTATACAATTCTCTCTCGATTCCCGTAGAAATAATAACAACGCCAATAATGATAATAGCACAAATGATAATACAAATAATACAGGCGAGGAAGGAGATAACGTCAATACATCCAGTGGCTTTTATGGAGATCCGAATACCGCATTGAACGAACATTACAAAAATGTCAGAGCCGATAATTATCCTATTGATCCTAATTTTCGAAGTAGATTGCAATATTATCTCGTAACTGCTTATTTAGCTAAATTCACTCAGAATCCTAAAGCAAAACAAGCATTATTGCTGACTCAAGATGCTGTGATATCCAAACGAGGAGGTCCAACAGGAGTGTTGGATATTGATATTTATCCCTACGTTAGAAATTGGATCAAAGCTAGTCCTAAGGCTATTTTCAAGGGATACAATTCCGACGGAACCTTTATTATTGACAACGATTTCGAGGAATTACCCGAAATCACAAGTGCTCAGGAGTTGAATATTACTAGCGTGGATGCACTAGTAACTAATAACATTCCCACTTCGCTCAAAAATCGTTACCCCAATGTCGTCATTAATACTTTACCAGTGGCAGAATACGACTGTATAGTTTATTTGGCTACCGGTGCTTATAATTTGGATCTCTCGTCGGAAGGAATACTAATGAGAGACTTCGGACCGCCCAAATTTGTGAAAAGAAATATCTACGCTCTAGAAAGAATTGCCTATAATAAGAATAACAACATCATGATAGCCGTTCAAAAGAATGCCGTATCTTCTACTGCCGATTATATTATGTTTGAAGGAACAGTAAATTCGATCGTAGAAGGTCAAGCTATCCTCGAGACTACTAAGCCCAAGAAAAAGAAATCAAACAAAAAATCGATTAGTAATAATGAACAGGAAGAACTTGAGGAAGAAATTCCTATTACAATTTATTTGCAAGAGTTTCAACCTCATCCTAATTCCCCTCTCGATTCCATCTTCTCTAATTTAACCTATTCCATATTCATTATGGCAGCGACACAAGATAATGCAGTTCTGGATCTCTTGAATCAATTACGATCCAACCAATAACAAATATTAAAATTCAGACATATAGTTATGTCTGAAATAAACGATACATATTGCTACTATGATATGTTCATATTTTACAAATCAGTGTTTTGTGTATGACGGTTAGACGATTTCCTCGTGTTTGTGACGCATGGTGAATATCGCTTTTTCAATTTTTCGCTCTGACATCACAAAAACAAAACAAATCGATATCATTCGTCGAGTACTTCAATTGATGCTAATCAATTGCAAAAATTAAATTATGACAACTCGCAAAAGAAAAGAACCAGTTCATAGAATTTTTTATCTATGTAGCACTTTTACACCCGATGTGGCATGGTCTGAATTCCTGAAGGACTGTTCATTCGGAAAATTTCCACGCGGAATACGTTTTGAAGATGGTGCTATAAAATGCTCTCGAAAGAAGCAATCGTTTGTAGAATACGTTCCTAAAGATACCGAAAAAGCATTAGAAGTAATATTAACAGTGTTTCGTGATCGTCTAGGTATCAAGACCTCCAAAGAAAAACAGTCAGCAACTGCTAATTTCGATCAGAGACGAGAAGCCATGAAAATTAAAACCTGGAAACAAGCTAAGGCTGCCTCTACTAAAACTTCACTTATAAGAACTTTTGCCGAAGGATTCGCAGAACATCATTATCTTTCTGAAGCTGAACATCGAGAATTACTGGTGCTATTGGATGTGGGGCTGTCTACAAAACTTATTCCCGCTAAGAATATAGAAATGCTGGACGGAAAAATTGTAAATATTGTCGGATTGCAATTTGATCGGTATACGCGAGCTATAACGTTAGCTGGGGTACCAAAAACTCTTGCTCCGATTCCATATAACATTCCTCTTGATTATGTTCCCAAACCACAATTCGATTACGAAACGCAATTCGGATTGATTTTAGACTATCACAAGAGTAAGATGAGTAATAAAGGAGTACCACCAGTGACACAAGTTACCATTCAAAAATATTGCGACAACAGTTCCCAGCAAAATCCTAACACTCAAAATATTAATAACGAAGATGGTGAAGACATGGAAGATGAATATGCAGGACTAGAAGAACCAGCTAATCAGAATATTAATCCCATCCCAGTCTTCAATTTCAATACTAATATTAATTTCAACACCGCCGTTAATGTCAATACGAATCCTATTTTCCCCGTGTCGACTCATGTAAATACAATTCCACTCAAATCCGAGCCTGTTTTAATTCCAGTTAAATCTGTACCTGTAAAATCGACACCGAATAAATCTGTAATCCAAAAGCAATCTATCAAAGATCTCTTGCCGATGCTCAATCTAGCTGAGCCTGCTACTACAGCGCCTAAAATTTCTGATGTTTCCTCTATATCTTCCATTTCTTCCATCTCGTCAATATCCTCTATATCATCGATGGGATCGATTGCAAGTATTTCTTCCATATCATCTATTGTATCTTCTCAATCTACTCCTCCCATTCAAATCAATCCCTCAACTCAAACCAATTCTCTATTTAATTCCATTCTCAACTCTAAATCTATCTAAAACTCAAACTCTATTCTAATACCCGAATCCTTTACCCGATCTTTAATCTAATCCCTTATCTAACTCTAAACCCTTATTCTAACTCAAATCAAATTCTCTGCTAACAATATGTTACTCCCTTTCAAATAACATATCACTTTTCTATTCTTCTAATTATCACTACACTACTGCACTGTTGATCTATTTTCTCGAGGCAGGAATGCTCTTCGTTGTAGGTTTATTAGAAGGTTTTACTTTCTTGTTCTTCTTAACTGGAGTTTGAATACTTTTAACTAATCCGTTTAACATATCTAATACTTTTCCTAGAGTACCATCAGTATAATTAGAGGAATCGTCTTCCTCATCAGAATCGCTATCACTGTTTTCTCCTTCTCTGTTTTCTCCTTCTCTGTTTTCTCCTTCTCTATGTGTTTTCTTCTTTTTGAGACTTTTGCCTGCTAATGCTTTCAATAACAAAAACAATCCAAATTCTTTCATAGTGAGAGCGATGATACTCAAATAACATAGATATTCAGTGAAGTTCCACATAGTAGGTGTAAACGTCATCTCTATAGAATTTAATTTGCGATAATGCAATAGCAATGACGAATGTGATATATTTAACTTTTATAAACGAATGTTTTCCGTTTATAAATACAAAAAGCAATCTTGGAAGTCGTAACTGTCGTCCAATATCATCTTTCGATAGAAATGGAACTCAGTGTAGATGATGCTCTAGAACAAGTAAGAGATACCTTAGAATTGTCCCTTTTGAAAAATTTGGAATTGTGTTATTATTTGGACGAGAAGGTGGATGTAGAGCAGAAAATAATAGCCCCTAAATTGTCAAATCGTTCAACAACAAAGAAAACTGCAAAAAATATAACAAAGAATATAACGAATAGAGTTCTTGATTCTGCTATACTTCTAGGGGATATGTTTTGTATGTATGATGCTACTCTTATGATTTCTAACCTTGGAGAAGAAAGAATTAATGATAGTGTCAAATCTTTACTCAATAGAATCTATCTTTCCAGCAGTAATTATAATACTAATAACGCTAATAATCATAACATAGATAACAGTATAAAAATTAAGGCCAGTCCGCAGCAATTATGTCTAAATCGTAACAAACGCAATAATGATAACAATATAGATGATTGTTCAGAACTGCAAGATTTATTACATGAATTTTTCGTGACTACTATGTTTACTAATCGTCTACGTCGTTATATTCCCAGTTATGCGTATACACTGGGCTCCTTGAAACTAAATACTTCGAAGGATATTGTATGCGATCTTAGCAATAATCAAAATAACAGTAATAATTGTATCACAAACGAGCCAAAACACGATACGCGTCAACGTATTGATTATCTTCTCACCGATCAAATTCCAACCAACACCAATGTTAATAATACTATGATCACTTTGTTGAAGACATGTGATGTGGAAGATTTTTTGTCTTGGATGACTCAGATCATCTTGGCATTGGAAATGGGAGTGATTCATTTCGGCTTTACCCATTATAATCTTCATCCTGATAATATTGTCATACAAAAACCAATCAACGATAATGCTAAGAGCGATTTTCGATATTTATATGTGAAATATTACCATGACAATGAGATTTGGTTGGTAAAAGCTAATTCTATTGCTACGATTTGTAACTATGATATGAGCCATGTTAGAGCTTGGCCTCGATCTAATAAACACCATAGTATCATCGATTACAATACCAACAACGTCGATAACATCAAGTTTAATCCTAATTTCGATGGTAATAACGATACTGTTACCGATGATACGGATATAATTGTTGTAGATGATCTACACGATAGCTCGAAGAAAGTAGTTCATTTCGGCCCGATAGGCTACGAATCTTTGGGAATATTCGAAACAGAAACTAGACCCTTCTACGATATCTACAAACTACTAATGACAAGTCTGAATATATTACGTAAACACAATCCTGAGGTCTATGGGACGGCAAGAAAACTTTCTAAATTCTTTGGATTCGAGTATGAACATGAATTAGTGAAGGCTTTGACTACAGAAGAAAAATCAGGATATATTTACAGTAAAGAAATCTCTAATATGGAAAAAATTCGTTCTATCAAAGAGTTTATCCATTTTATGCAAGTGGAATTCTTGGAAGTGACCGAGATTAAATACAATGATATCTTGGTGAGATCAACTGATTTTTACGAGATTCCTAATACACTTAATTGTAGGCAATTTTGCCCCATAGCTAGTTATTATTCTGATAATTCTCTTGCCATCAAATATAAAGTAGACGAAAGCAGTAATTCTCTGTTGGAGTTCTTCTCAGATCTGGAGGATATTATGGATCGTTACTACGGATTAAAAAGACGCGTCGACGAAGTTAAGAAACTCAACCGTTCGTTATGCAATAATACCAATGAAGAAAATAATAACAATAATAGTAATGGGCAAGAATGTGTGATTTCATCGGATGAATTACTATCGATAACGACCGAGTTCAAGAATTATGTTCTTCTTATACTAGCTAGTATCGATAATATACAGGAAGGTGAAAATAAAGATAATGTACGGGGAGGTGAAAATAAAGATAATGCGATGTCGATTAGGGATCGCGAAGTTAACTCCATGGAACAGTTAACTGAAATTATTAACAGACTTATCGCAATCAATAACTATGATCTTCAGCATAATAACAAAAACGATAATAGTAATGACGATAATAATGACAACAATAGCTTTAATAACGGTATTCCTGTCACTAAGGTAAACTCCAGAGTGTTAATACGCAAGCAAAAAGAAATAGAGTCTAAAGTTGATATTTTGACCAGAAAATATTTGGTCTTGCAGGATTTCGATCGAGAGTTCGAATTAAACAATCAACGTATTCCTAATATAGATCTTATTTCTATGACCTATTAGGTTCATGTGAAAAAGCGTTTAACATTTTTAATATCTCCCAGCAAGATATTAAATTATATTAGAGTATTTGTAATTTGCGCGCGTCTAAAGCGAGCTTCATTCTCCGAGAGATAAGATAACGATGAGATCGAAAATATTGCGAGGTAATTTGTACCAAACACTTCCTTCTGTTTTCATCGACAATCTTAATAAGGTTTCTACATCTGACGGTAGTCCTACATAAACAGGAGTATGACATTCACCGTAAAACTCCTCTGCTGAAACTACTTCTGGATTGATACTAGAAGTCCATTGTCGCCATGGATCTTGTGTAATCCACTTAATTCCTCTTAAATTATCAGTTAACTCTTCCATATTACTTCGACATCTCTCGTTAAGCTCTTCCAATATTTCTCGGTTTCTAACACTACCATTAAATTGCTCCTCGTATGTTATTCCTACCAATTCATCACTGTATTCGGCGTATTTTCTTTCCAAAAATTTATGATTGGCATCATGAGGACTCCATTCGATTTCTCTAAAAGGCGTTTGTGGATCCAATAAAAATCTATCCCACGTCAACGACATCAGATTCATCTCCGAAAATAACAAAGAGTCTTTAAAGATTAAAGCGAGATCGGCATTGAAGAGAACTGCAGTTACTGATTCTGGATAACTATGAAGGAATGCTGTTCGATTACCATCCGATATTTCTTCTAATTTCGTCATATTCCAATCGCCGTAATCTGATGCTCCTGGAATTGGTATTTTTCGTCCATACTTTTTCTCGTATTTTTGCTGAAAGTGTTTCGCCTGTTCATTGAGACGAGAATAATGTAAGGGAACGATATTATCAGCCACATTATCTTCTTTAGATTTGATTCTAATTCTGAAATCAGTGAGTTCGATGAATTCTTTAGCGAAATGCCCTTCAAAATCAATATCACATCCAGTATCTCGATATCCTCCGTCATAAGGAAAAGTATGACCTCCAGGACACTTAAACTCAATCCCGTTTTCTCCCATGAATTCTCTTAGTTGATGAAATTTGGTATTATTTCGTCGAGAATCAAGAGTACTTTGTAGAATTCCCGGAAGAATTATATCGAATCCTCGAGAATAGTATTTCTGTAAACGAGAACCGAAGGTAGTACTGCGTCGAGAAATATCAACAATCATAGCTTTGTTAGCGTAAGTCCAAGCACCAAATTCTGTAGCTAAAATATTTCTTCCATCGTATGCGACCATAGACGGTCCGAGATCAAAACCGCCTAAAATAGATCCGAGATTAGGATAGATACGATGGATAAACTGATAAGTACAAATGTTCTGCCACGAAGTGTGATGTTGATCTTCATAAGTAATAAATTTAACGTTGGTGATGTAAAGCCTTCTTTCTATTTGGATTTCGACTCTCTTGGTTTTCTCATTCTCCCTTTTCTTAGCTTTAATTTGCTTAGCCTTACTTCCGTTAAAAGTCTTTCCTATCACAGGAAGTCCGATAGCTATTATGTTATCTTTCTTCGGTTCTTTTCCTTGCGGCTGAGCCTGATTCTCGAAATGAGTGTTGATAAGGTATAAAACACAATCCTTCAGTATTTGAGAAGCTTCCATGTGAGAACAACTATGGAAAAAGATATCGATATCAGTGTTGCTATGTTTGTAATAGTATTCTGGATTAGAGTAAAATCCCCCACAGACAGCTAATTTTCCGTAATATCGATCTAATAAGGGTTGTATGTAGCGATATTTCTTCTGAAATTTCTCCAGATCAAAAATCTGTCCTACTTTATTGTGCCGATTGTCGTATGCTTTAACAGTGGAAAATCTTGTTCCTAACGAGGAACTAGCTTTAGAGTTGTTACTTTTAATAGTAGGATTGGAGTTATCATTGAGGATATTATTGACTTGATATCGTGGCCATTCTTCCAGAGGAACTAACGACCATTGCATTTGTTTCTTGGAGATGAAAGCATCGGTAAGAACCCGCAATACAGGATCCATGTTCGAACGATCGATTAGAATGTTGACTAATTTTCTCCTCAAAACTAGGAGAAAATTTAATTTGTTTTTTAATATGCATTATGTATGATGCTAAATTGTAAAATGTGATTAATTGGGTCTTCTGCTGTGACACTTGAAACATTCTTCCTTCTTACCGTAAATTTTGAACTGACATTTATGACACCACCAATCATTTCCATAAGCCGAGATTTTATTGTTGGATTCTTTAGGATGATTTGATGCAGCTGAAGAAACCTCTAGTTGAGTTATGTCGTAATGAGGAGGCGCAGAAGGAGCTTTCTCGTAGATCGAAGGAACAGAGCTATTACCGTAATTATTGTCGCTGTTCATATTATTGCTATTTGAGATAGCGTTTCTCGGATTGTTACATTTGGCGCAACGATCTCGATTTCCGAAATTCTTGTATCCGCAACACATCCAATCGTTACTATAAGAATTCGAATTGTTGGCGAGCGAAGGATTGTCTACGATACTAAGTGGGCGCCATTGATCGCAATCATCTCCTAGACATGCTTTCTCTCGTAAAGGATTTCGATTTTTGCAGATGGGACATTTCCATGCGGTAGCAGTAACTTCCACTGCTCCTCCCTCTACTCTATGTTTGAAATCGACCTTGTTCAACGGATAATAGAGATTTATTTCATTGGGTGCCTGTCTAGAAGAAAAATCAGCCTTTTCATACATTTCTGCTACTGACATAGCATTCTGACAATTTCTTCTATGTTGAGTAATAATAGACTCTAATCTTTCTCGTTTTTCGTATGTATCAACAGTGATGTGGTACTCTGGAACCGAATAGATAGCCTTGTTTGGTGCTTCTTGGTAGAACATATTGTAAAATTCACGCAAGATGTTCGTTTCGACATGATGATTGAAGTAGACTCGATAAGCAGGAATAGTATTCAATTCTCCTACGTGACAAAAGTTTCCGAAAGTGATATGGAAAGGCATTAGTTTCTTAATAACTCTTTCTACAAATTCTTTCATTTGATCTAGTTCCTCTAATGTAGCGTTATAACGTCTTCCGATAGACAAATGTAAATCTTTGTCTATTTCAAAGGAGGCGTAACCAATGTGAATTTCAGCCGAAGGTGTAGTTTCCATCTATTTCAATGCAAATAAATTTTAAGCTAATAATTAGCTTAAAATTTCAAATTATTTTTCTACAATCTTTATGTTGAAAGATTTGTGAATGTTGTTATACCTGGTGGGCCGGAAACCAACGTATATGCGCCAACTACTGTATTATAAGAATACCAGGGAACAACCGATCCTGTCACTAGCTCAAAACTAGTTCCTGTATTCCCCACTGCTTTATTTTCGAGATAAGTTTGGAGAGTGCTGCTGTCTACATAACCATCGATATTTCCCTGACTCAAATTTTTCTGGATAATAGAATGAGGAGAAGTAACAATTTCAAATCCTCGATCGTTATACAAAGCTGAATTACCTTCAATACTCTGATATGATCCGCGATCTACAAACAATCCCCAATTATTCTGATTCAGAATGTTGTGAATAATGGACGACACGGTAACTTGACTCATGAAAATTCCATAGCCAGGATTAGGTGGTAGAGATCCTACTGGAGGACCGTTCGCTGTAAAAGTACAATCTTTAATGAGTAAAGTCTGAACTCCTTGAGTGTTTCCATCTCCAGTGTTGATTATTCCCGCATAAACTCCATAAGCAGCTCCCGTATCAGAAAAGTTGGTATTTCCTGTGCATTTGAATAAGGATACTGTTAACTGCTGTACGTTAGTTAATCCTGGCAATAAGAACCCACAGCATTTTCCAGCACCGCTAATATTCGAAATGGCTTCGCTACCGAAGATTTGAGTGTTAGAATAGGTACAATAAAATCCCGCAGTTAAGTTACGAGAAGAATTTTGATTAGCAGCACAAGTATCGATAACGATATTAATTTCAGTGTTATTGGATGCAGTTACTCCTCGGATCTTAAATCCTCCTGCTTCATTAGCAAAGACAACACCATCATTGTTTCCGTTGTCGCCGTTATTATTGGCAGTACATTTCTGCATGGTTAGGGATTTCTCAACATCGATGATTTCATAACCGTAGACAGAGGAATTAGGCGATGATAATCCCACGATATCATTTTCGTTACATACGCATCCGCTAACGATCCAGTTTCCTCCATTGGAAGTATTAGAAGCAGAATTACAAGTGCTTCCGGTAGCAGCATAGATTGATCTGACACTGATACAAGCGGTACTATTGATAGTGGCTCCGGTAGCACTTGTAATACGATTAGTACAAATTTTACTTGAATTGAGTCCTAAGGTATCGACTCCGGTTAAATGAATGCCTTCGAACGTCAAAGCGGTGCTAGTTCCGTCTCCTATCAAAACATTGTCCGTCATTAAATTATGAGCCGTGAAGACATTGTTGACATTTTCTAAACGTAAGCCAGCGAATACTCCTGCTGAGGTACCACGTACTTGTACCGAATCTCCGTCGATGATAAATGATCCTAAAACTAAACTTCCACAGTTAGAGAAATACACTAAGTAAACATTGAGATTCTGATTCAGAGTGGCGAGGAACGAAGTAGTAAGAATAGATGCATGACTTACTTTGACGTCAAAACAATTATTGAAATGGACGATAGTTTTAGTTCCGGAGACGTTTTGAGCATTGATGTTGTAGAAAGCCATATTGCTCATGAAAATCATTTGTGAGGATTCACCTAGAATCAAATCTGGATTGTAAGTAGTAATGCTGCTCAAATCCCAGTTAGTAAAACGTAAGTAGTTGGAACAGGAGAAAGACATAGCAGAACCAGTAATGTTGTCCATGTAAATATTCTTAATGTTAACATCATAACTATTAGTAATAGAGATTCCATTGAGAGTGTCAGTAGTATTGATACGACTGATACAGACGTTACTGGAACAAGAGATGGAAATAGCAGTACCTACAGCATTAACGATAGCACCACCGTGAATCCAAACTTGGCTGCAATTTATTAATTCGAGTGTTACTCCACTGTTTCCTGTAAGCGAGCGCCCATTAAGATTCAATTCTAACCCCATTACTCCGCAGAAGGTTAATTTTCCAGTGAAGGAAGCTCCAAGAACAAATAGTCCTCCGGTTGGAGCCCCAGGAGTAGGAGTTCCACACGCAGTGGCATTTGAAGCACATGTAGCATTTTCACATTGCGAAGGAGGTGCAATAGGAGTGTTATTTCCAACAATAGTAGTGGTAGAAGTTATAGTATAACCAGCGGTGGATGGTACATCAGGACTACATTTAGGCGCCCTATAATGCTTAATCTTTTCTACTTTGTAAACGCATCTACATTCTCCCCTGCAATTGCATCTCTTACTATTTTTCTGGGTATTTTGATAATTGGTTTGATTAGTGGTATCGTAATAGTTCTTTCCTTCTACATATAAAGTCTTCGATGATTCCTCATCCGTCATAATATGTTTATTAACATTACGAACTTGATATTTATACTGTTTATCAGAGCAAGAATTAGATCTGGCACGGCCTACACTCCACTTTTTACCACAACCATTATTCCAAGCAACATTCCAGTTAGTAAGATCATTTCCCCAGACGATAATAATGACTAGTATAATAACAATCACAATTATAGTAACAATGAGATCGCACTGTTTCATTTCGAGTTTGCTAGTAATGACAGATATATGTGAATATTCGAGTTTTTATCTGAGACTTACTTTTTAATCTGCTCCCAGAAATAGAAAGAGAAAATTAAGAAGATAAATATCGCGTTTTGGGGACGAATATCATTAACCCTCAGAAAATAATTAATTTTAATAAGTGTCAATTGCTATTAAATAGAAGTGGTTCAAGAAGGATTCGAATCGACAGTTAAGCATGGCGACACCAGAAAAATAATTTTCAAAAATTGAGATTTTTGAAAGGAAAAGTTTTACTACATTATTTCTTTTAGTTCCTCCTTTCCCTTCACGATGCTCACTTTTCAGAATTTCGCTCAACAGCCACAACAACAATTCGCTCAACAGGGTCAATTCCAAGCTCAACAGCAACAGTTTCAGCCCCAAACACAACCATTTACTCCACAACAATACGTTCAACCACAACAACAATTCCAACAAGTAGCACCGCAAGTCGATTTATCAGCTTTGTTGGTTCCGGCACCCATGCAGCAAACGCAACAGTTCCAACCTCAACAACAATTCCAACATGTAGCGCCACAACAACAATTTCAGCAAGCTCAATTTGTACAACCCCAGCAATTCCAACAGCAATTCGTGCAACAACCTCAACAGCAACAGTTCGTGCATCAGAACGTGCAATTTCAGCAACCATTTCCACAAGCGCAACAACAAGTTCATATCCAGCCTCAACCAGCAGCTCCTCGTCAACAACAAGTGATATTCTTCCTTTCTGAAGCTCATCAAACAACAGGATTTCTTTCCAACTGGGCATTTACTCCTTTTGTTGGTACCAGCAGCGGAGAACATTTCATTGCCGTGGAACAATATATGATGCATAAGAAAGCTTTGATTATGGGTGATTTAGATACCGAAGAGAAAATCATGCAGATCAAGCTCACTTCAGAAGATCAAGGAAATCGTGACTTGATTCACAATACTATGAAACAAATTAAGGATTTGGGTCGTACTATCAAGAATTTTAGCGAAGAAAAATGGAATAACTCCAAAATTGATACTGTTCGCACAGCGTTGATTTACAAATTTGCACAAAACAAAGATATCTTGTTGAGGTTGATGCAGACCAAGGATGATTTTTTAGTAGAAGCATCTCCTTATGATAAGGTATGGGGAATTGGTCTCTCCGAAGCTGATGCTCAAAAGACTCCTATCGATCAATGGGGTCAAAATCTTTTGGGAAAGCTATTGATGGACGTGAGAAAGATGTTTAAGACGCAAGGAATTCCTCAGTGGTCGATTGAGATTCCTGTACGTGCATTTAAGCAGATTGAAGCACCAGCAGCGCAAATTCAAACCATTGCTCTAGTAACAGTAACGGCTCCAGTAGAAGTAGTTATCCCAGTAACAGAAGTAGTCGTAGCCCCGGTTGTATCGGAATCAACTGTAGTAGCAACCATGACTATCGAAGAAGAGCAAAAGAAATCACTGACTCGCGAGGATGTTATTGCTATTACCACTCCTTCAGTCCTTGAGCAAATCAAGGAACAGATTCAAGAGATCATTCCTGAAGTAGTGGTAGTTATTCCAGTTGAAGATGTCAAGAAAGAAGAAGCAGTGGTTCCAGTCGTAGTTGCAACTGAGACTCTCGTTCCACAGTAACTCGCATTACGATAGTAGAACAACAAAATATAATAAGAATTAAAAAACATACTTCATATGAAGTATGTTTTAACTTTTTCCTAATCACCAATAAAAACAAAACGCCAAGTGGAAAATTTCGTGAAGACAAAACACTTCTAAATCAATCGAGTTAATTCTATTAGAAGATGGAGGAAGTACCATACTTGACCGCACGATTAAACTCCATTCACTTAAACTCCATTCACTTAAATTCTCTTCAACAAGAAGCTAATCAAAATAATAATCAAAACGATCCAGCACTAGATGAGATGGAATCGTTTGAGAGGCAAGATTTGGCTCGGATATTAGATCTTATCGAGACCTCAAAAATATCAGCGCAGAGATTGCTTGATATGTGCATCATCGATAAACAGCTGAATCCCATCTGTCAAAAATACGAACATGTTATTTGGACTAAGATGCTAGAAAGAGATTATCCTACATGGGGAGTTCTATCTAATGCCAAAGAATATTATCTTCGTATTGCACGATTAAATGGAATCGATCTCAAACGTTCCAGTTCTATCGCAGGAATTTTAGGTAAAGATTTATTGAATCAACAGTCAATTGATACTCCTGGAGCAAAAACAGCCATGATGCAAATAGGAGATTTACAAGCTTTTCCTGTCGCTAATCTTATCGCCGAAACCTACAGTAAAACTTTATCCAAGCTCATCGACTTTAACAACAAAAATGGGATTGCCGATCAGAATTCTTGGACCTATAAAATTCCACCAGAGGAGTTCGTACGAGGGTTAGAAGATATTGGAATCGATGTTAACACTATCGCTCCGAAATTAATTAATGATAGTATGTCTCGTGTCGCCTATTATTTTCGACAGATCTTCTCCAACCAAGTCCCATCCGATACTTTTCTTCCCGTGGATCCTTTCGATGAATATCTAATCATTAAGTTCACCTCACAACTCCAGTGCCAAGATTATCTTTGTGATTCATTGGTAGTTGCCGTAGAACAAAGAATGACTAGATTAGCAGAACAAGCTAAAACCGGAGACGTTTTCCTTGAACCCGATGATATTTTGGTTACTGAATTTAATGTAGCTCCAGGTTACGTTCATCTTTACCTCCGTGCCGTTTCTGATCTACTCTACAACAATGATAGTTTCACTCCGGAGATCATCGATTACTACGAAATTCTTATTGCTAAGATCCCTACTATTCGAGTCTCTTTGATGCCACATGGCTATCCTTTTACTCGCAGAGAAAATATTGATAAATTGGGCCCTAAAGCTGCTACTTTATTCATGGTTAATCCTTTAGAAACTCCTCATATTTTACCTGATTACATGAATGCTCATACTTTTGCCAAATTAGATACAACTAATGCTAATGAAGGAGACCCTAATGATCCTCGAGTTAGAATTTGGAGAGCTGGACTTCCTCCACCAATCATCGAACATATACCTTCCGAAGAAATCATACAACAGCGGATGGAAATAGCACAACCGAGAATTTTAGGCTTACTTAGAGAAGCACGTGAACAAATGTTAGAAGTTTTTCCTAATGGAGAAGCAGGATTCGTCTTAGCAGGAGGAATGTTATGCATGGCTTTGGATGATTGGCTCTCCAGCGACAAGGGACATTTCTTACTACGAACTGATGGAGATTTCTTCATCTACGGACAGACAGATCAACTCCGTCGTGATGCTTTCAAAATCTTCTTCGCCGTAGTAGTCAGATATTATCCCAGTGATCATTACATCGAGGATCGTTATTATGGTGGAGATAGAGAAGTTTATTCTTATACTCATTGGAAATCAGTAATAACGGTAGAGAGAAAGTTCAAAGTAGATGAAAATTTTGTTGAAGTTCCAACTAACGAGAGAATGGACGAAGAAGGAAAGACTCATATGTATCTGGGTCGTTTCATGCGTCGCATTGGACTACAAATTATTAATACTAATTCTAAGGATGCATTCGAAGTTATTATGAATTTCGATTGTTCTCATATTCAAGTAGGTTGGGATTGTCATCGACGATGGATCGCTACTCCTTTCTGGCAACTATATACTCCTCGCAGGGAATCATTATTAGTTCGCTATAATATTCGTTCTCCAAGATTCATAAAAGCTTTATACCGCGGCTTTACCTTGAAAAAGTTGATGCCGTATGCCATGATCTTAACTCCCAAGGGAATCGGATACTCTTATATTCTACGCGAAGATAGTTTAATCTACGTGATTCCTAACAAATGGCAGACCTATACTGATGATTTACCTATAGGAGATGGAAATGATTTATCTATGGTTCGATTGGATCATTTAGATATAAGAATGAATAGAGGTATAGGAGAAGAACCCGGAGATAATGGGGAAACTCACGGACCAGATCATGCTCGGTCTCAACCTCAAGATTGTTGTAATTTTGCCTTTATTAAAATAATCACCACAAAAGAAGATGCGAATGGGGTTGAACACATAACGGAAGAAAAGAAAAATATTAGAGTTGTTAATACTACAACTACTAACAATAAAGAATTTCCTATAGTTGAGGGAAAAAGAGGCAAAGATGTCAACGATATTGCACGTCAGGTAGAATTTAATGGAAAATTTAAGAACGGATTCGACGCCTATGTTCGTGAGCAGTATCTAACCTATGATATGGAAGAACCTTTTATGGTGCAATATCGTCAAAATAGAAGAAGTATTGCGGGAAGTGCTGAAAAAGAACGAGAAGAACAAATAGAGAATTTGTTGAGCTTGAAAGCAATTAGATATGTAATGAGAGATTGTAAATTGTTAGTGGATCCTCTTGATGTACCAGTCCAGTATCCAGGAACAATTCAATTCTGTTTTTCGTTGAGGACTTTAATTACTAAATCTAAAGCCAAAATACTGAGTTATAATTTACCGCAATACATATACGATGAAAAGAACAAACGTGAAGCAGTAGAAGCGGAGAAATTAACTACGCATGATCGAATGCAAAGCAAACTTTATAATAGCGATGTTATTGCTACCGAAGTCAAAGGTGATGACAACGTCTATGAATTTCCTGAAGATAAAGATTTAGGAGAATTCACTCGTCTTAACACTCAATTAGTAAGAAATAGATATTGTGTGCCGATGATGATCGAAGGAATCATTCCTTTAAAGAAATTTATTCCGCCGACAAGAGAAGAAATAGATTCTTCTGATAGTGGATATGATGAACCTGATGAATATTTAGATACCGTTGATGAATATAAAGCTAACCGCGAAGATAGAGTCTTCGACGTCGATGCCTTAGATCTTCACGAGAGAACTTACACCGATGAAGAACGAGAAGCAATGCCTGTTTATAATTTTGAACAATGGCAAGCAATTCGCATGGGTGAGATTAAAGTAGGAAATGTCGGTGCTATTAGAGTCCAAGTACCAGTAGTTATTGTAGAAGCTTTGTTTCTTGATACGGCTGATTGGGTAATGTCAATAGAAGACGTCATTCGCAATCGCGAGAACTATCTTTTCAATTGCATGTGTTATCAGAATTATACTAGTAGAGACGCAAAGGGAAATATGTACGGTGGCGAGATCAAGATCTACCGCTCCTTCCTAATCCCTGAGTAGGGTTGTGGCTCGCTTCCGAGTAATTTTTGTGTCCTCTTCTCTAGTATCGGGCCTAGACGGCCCGTGATACTTCAAGATTATGTCTCACAAAAATTCTCACGCTCGCCTACTCGGCCTGCGGCCTCGTAAATCGTTGAATATGATTGGGAATGACAAAAATAATGAAATGAATAAACAAATTAAGAAAGTAAAATTCTTTCTTAATTGAATAGCTGGAAAAGTGAGAACTATAGCGGATATGAATAATAATGTTGTCTGTATGATGATCGGTTATCCCGGTTCCGGAAAGTCTACTCTGGCTCTGCAATTGAAAAATGGACAACCTGTCGGTACAGTAGAAATATTAGACGGAGATACATTATCTACTTCGAAAAAGATAGTAAAAGAACTGAAGAGATGTTTGGATAGTGGAAAATCAGTTATAGTTGATGCGTGTAATCATACTTTAGAACGACGACAGGATATAATAAACGAATGTAAGAGCAGAAATATTCAAGTTTATGGTTTGTGGATAATGAAAAGCATGGAAGAATCTATGGCCCAGGCTGCTAAGAGGGAAGAAGATCTTCGTGCTAGTGGAGATCCTAATCCCAAACATATCTCTCGAATAGCTTATTATACTATTAGAAAAAATTATGTCCCTCCTACTATGGATGAAGGTTTCACAGGAATAACATCAATTTGAATTTAGATTAATTTCATTAAAGGAGAGAATTTCATCAAATTTGAGTAAAAATAATTTCTTTTG
>Ga0206941_10104_pt1 | contig 24397 bp, 34 predicted proteins | sample Alteio_BWOrgHeat_9_FD_153251 | JGI IMG/M metagenome (GOLD analysis project Ga0206941, IMG submission 153251) | Enriched cells from forest soil in Barre Woods Harvard Forest LTER site, Petersham, Massachusetts, United States -... | ecosystem: Environmental > Terrestrial > Soil > Temperate forest >...
TGAAGAGAAAGCGGCTGGGTTCGTGGAGGCCACGTTATACATGGATGTATATTCGGCCTTTCTTTGATATGAATCTTGTTCAGCCGCAATACGTTCTGCTGACCAGCCGTGTGCAGTGCCATAACTGGCAATGGATTCTTTTGTGCTCCCGGTTTCGAGCTGAAAACTAACCAGATCATCACCGTATGTACCCGCACGGTTGAGGCTATTTTCAACCCGGGCGTTATACGTCCCTTCCTCAGCAACTCGGCGTTGATTTATTTCATGCGTGTAGCCAGCCCGCTGTAACTGAACCCTACGAGCCACTGCCTGATTCTTGAACTGCTCCCGCATTTCTGGTGTCAGATCTGCCGCGAGTTCATTCGCAAAATTCTCGTAGCGCTCAGTGTATTTTTGCGTTGCCCCATCAGCATTCACACCCTGCAGTGACATTAGTCCATGCTCAGGGTTATTCATTTGGTCATTAATGAAATCATCAAGCTGTAATGTTTTGCTTTGTATGACCTCCTGATTTTCCTGCGCAATACGCCGTTGCTGGTCTTCGGCAACGCCAAGCCCAACAGTGGCAAGGTGCTGCAACGCATTGGCTTGGGCACCCACATTGCCTAAGTTCACGCGTGTCGGTTGAGCATCTGGGGTCAGATTGCCAAAATTCCCCATATCAATTTTCATCAACGGATCCCCATATTTGAAAACATATTGCTGGATGAGCCGCCGCCTGTTGTGCTGCCGGTAGTGCCCGGGTTAGACCGTTTCCACCCGTTGTACATTGAGCTGCCCCCTTGCAGTACGGTACCGGCACTATTCACATTGGCGGCTTGGCGCGCATTGTTACCGCTGATACGGTCGGCCTGTGCCTGGGCATTCAGCCGGTTGCCGGCGTTGGCGCCGTTAATGATCGTGGTGTAGGCATCCTCTTCCGCATTGCCGGTGATGCCCGATGTGATGCGCAGCGCTGTACCCTCGCCCGTTTCGACGCCAGAGGCCGCCAACGAGGCGTTTGCCTGTGATGATTGCTGTTTCCCCGCATCACGGATTTTTTGCGCTTGTACCTTCGCCGCTGAGCGCGTTGCCTGTGCATCGGCGTCCGCCTGCTGCGCCTGGTAATTTGCGGCCGCCTGTTCTGAGCGGGCCTGTTTCTGCTGAGAGAGAACCGATACGGCCACCGCAGCCAGTGCTACCCATGCCATCATTTACCCCCTGAAAAAATAATGCCGACATGCTTTAGGCCAAGGCGTTCGTACATCTTGCCTGTCCGTTCTTCTGTAATGCCTGTAGTGATGCCCATATCAATTTGGTCAGCGCCTTTTTCAGTCGCCCAATCCACATAGCTTTTAGCCAATCGGTAACCTGCCAGCGTACCGCGCTGCGCCGGTTCGACGTACAAACCAAATTCGTACGCAATGCGGGCATCCGCGAAATAGTTCTCGACCACCATCCCTGCAATGGCGCCGATCAACTGGCCATCTTTTTCTGCCACCACAACCAGGCCGTCGGAATTGGCGATTAGCTTTCCAATCAGGTCCGCGAATTTGGCGCCGTTATACGGCAGGGTCCGGTACCGCGATTCCATATGCATGGTTTCGGATAACCGGATAATTTCGGGAATGTCGGATTTTTGCGCGCGTCGAATCATGGTCACCCCGCGTTACTTGTGAATGTGATGATGATGGCCAGAAGGTGGAACGGCAGCGGCTGACGTTGCTGAATGAGCAGTGTGTCCTCGCCGCGCTCCCAGCCCAATTTCCCCCAGTTGTGATCACCGGTGAATAATGGCGCTGGCTGGTTGAGAATCTTGGGGCCGAAAGTACGAAATGGGATTACCTGACCATTGCACTCTGCGCCAGTAGTTTCCAGAAAACGCAGCGTTACCTCGCTAGTGCGCTTGCGGGTGTTTTGCGTTGTTCCCTCCGACGTGCCGATCTCCGGCGTCAGCGTCTGGATAGTGGTTTCATAATGCAGTCCTGCTTCGATGCGGTACGCCTTACGCGTCAATGTGATCTGCCCACCGGAAACAACCTGCTGAGGCATCACCGAACCATCAGCCACAACATCAACGGTCCGCCCTTCGAGGTGTGAAAATCCTGACCATACAGTCGCCCCCGCTTCGCTGGTTCCCGTTACGGCCGCATCGGTATTCAACGAGGAATCGAACAGCTCTACATAGCGCACGGTTTGCCCATTCACCTCACGGCGCACCAGTGCATAAATCACGTCATTATTTTCAGAGGGAATTGTTGCTACAGATTCAAACGCCCCCTCAGTTACCTGTCGCGACCAACCCACAACATCCTGTGGCCGGTCAATCGCCATGGTGGCCATAGTGCCGTCATTGCGTACGAGCCAAATAAAAGCGTCCGGTTGTTGCTGGTATGCCATGTCGACCACGCCGCTGGCAGTGATGTGCTCAGACAGTACCGTCATGTCGTTGGCGGAATAAGAAACGAAACTGTCCGGGTCATAGGCCACGGCATAGAGTTTTCGTTTGGCGCGCTGCATGAACATGATTTCGGTACCGACACGTACCGGGCGAATGTTGTTGCAACCATAAGGGCTCGGGTTCTTCACCGAGATATTCGTCGGGGTGATGGCTGCATTGTTACCCGCGGTTATGGTGAACTCGCCGCCGTACGTCAGCGCGATCAAGGTATTCATCTGTGCCAGATGAACGATCGGGTTAAGCTGATCAGAGGAAACAGTAAAGCTGATTGCCTTGTCGTCGTCAGTCCCCAGCTCAAACGACAGATAAACACCCGTTTCGCTAAACCAGATGCTTTGCGGGTAACGTACGGAACCGGCCAGAACGAGCCGTTGCTGATACAGCGTTACGGCTCCCGGGTACCCGAATTCGTCGTTCCACACCGTATCCTCTCGCGTCCACGCGCCTGGTGATGCAGCCTGCGTTGCGGTGAGAATTGTGCGGATAGTGCCCACGGCTTTTTGTGAATCCGTAACGCTTTTAATGAGCACCAAGCCGCTATTAATGCGGACGTATGAACCTACATCTTCTGTTGCCCATCCTTCCCCTGTCAGCGTACCGTCACCTTCCGCCGGCGGTTCCTCATCACTGAGCGTCAGGGTTATTTCACTGCCGACATACTCTTTCACCGATGGCTTGCACCATTTTTGCGGCGTATCGCGCACCTCGTCGAAAGGCTCCACCTCGAACGGGCAAGGCTCCAGAATCCAATCAAGCTGGCCACGCCGCTGCAGGCGATGAGGTTTCACCGACTCATGCACCAAAAACATGGTGTCGGCGCCTTGAACGTAATTGACGGCCGGCAGCATATCCGCATTAAACGGGCTGGCAATTTCGTAGGGTGTGTTGTCGTCGTTAACTAACTGCGCGCCGTTCTGGAAGAAACGCAGATAACCATTACCGAACTCAAGAACGTAAGCCTGTGAGCGATTAAATACGTACGGGATCAGCCTGGCTTTCTGGTTGCCAAACTTGGCCGCCGCTGCAAACTGGGAGCCAGGGCGGCGCATTACGCCCCCCTGCACCACGCATACGGCATTTTCTATTACCTTGGCGCCATTGGCGTAACGGGCAATATCAACACGCCCCATTAGGCGGGGGGTTATTTCACCTGCAGTAAAATTGGTTTTAATCAGATTAGCGCGCATGGTTAAAACCTCGACTCATAGGTCGGATAGCCGCCCAGCTCTTCCGGCGGATCTTCCTGACCATCAATAGCCTTGGCCTGACGAAGTAGGTAGGAAGCCTCTTGCGTTAGGCTATCGCGCAGACTGGCTGAGCCTGTCACTGCGTAGGCCAGCTTGGCGGCCATAGTGGCCTCTGCCAGATTTACCAGAGCAGCATCCCAAGTCGATTCATCCTCATTGCGAAAGAGATAACGCAGCATGATCACGTTCTGATTTGCCAGCAGCTTTTTACCTTCAATGCGGTAAGGGATATCGTCCCAGCTATCGCCAATAGACAGAATGCGGATCAAGTCTCCCGGTAGCGGGAACTGGTAACCAAAACCAAAAACAGGTGCTGTGCTACTTGGCGAGAGAACAACGCGTTTTACCGCGCAATTCCACGGATGCTTACGCAACAGGTCATTACGCACCGTTGGATAAATGTTTGAGCACAGGCGGGCATGATCGGTGTTTTCATCGAAGCTGTTGATCGAGTGCGCACCGAGGGCCAAGAGAGCGTTTGAACAGATAGTGATGCTGGAAGCCATAGCGATACCTCATGAAAAAGGCCGGGGGTGTTACCCCCGGCAAGGGAGCGCTGGCGTTAAGCGGTGAAGTCGATCGCAACAACCTTGTTTTCGGCTGCACGACCGGCGCCATAGGACGCATCGACAGAGATCTGAATGGTGTTGTTTTTATCGCGGCGCGGGCCGATATCGGTGTTGTACTCCGCACCGGTACCGAAATGCACAGCGGTCTTACACCAGGCGGCGGCGGTTTTGGTGGTGACGTCTTCGGCGGTTACAGAATCCAACTTCTCGTAAGCCAACCACTTGAAGCCCAGCCAGTTACCGGACACGGCACCTTCCTGCAGCATTTTCACAGCCATAAAGTCGGCGCTGGTCAAAGTGGTGTCACTCAGGATCTGCGTCAGCATGTCGGCGTTGTACGTGATGTACAGTTCCTCGCCGTTCTGCTCGTCACACTCATTGCGGCGGAACATGGCTTTCGCTGCAATCAGCTTGGCCTTAGTCATTCCGGTACCGCCTGCCACAATCTTCTGTGCGGCTGGCAGTGCAATCGGTGCATAAGCACCAGTGTTTGAGGTCTTGCGCAGGACGGTATCCAGCAGCGCGCGATAAATCACATCATCCTTTTTGCGATTGGCGGCAGATAAAGTCAGATTCAGGTATGGCCCCTGAGGGTCAGCAATCAGCTTGCGCAGGTCGCGTTTCTCTACAGGCACAAATACAGCGTAATCCGCCATCAGCGCGTTACGGGTACCAGCTTCCGGCACATCCCAAACAGTGTCACCAAAACGCTCGGTGACCTGTTTCATCTCGATGGTACCCATATCGTTGATGGTGAACGACGCGCCGGTGATCATCCCACGGTCATGAACGGCAGCCTGCAGGCGCGAGTCCTTCTGCTGCGACGCAATTTCGAAAGAATCATGGAACTGCTGCACAAATGCAGCGGTAATCATGTTCTTGTTGGCATCGAAAGCCATAGTGCACACTCCAATATCAATTATCGCCTGGTGAGGTGTCGGTTTCCCGGCTCGGTTCTACGCTGACCGGTTGGCGCTTACGGACAGCGGGGAATCAGGTATCCGGCTACCACGCCGGGCTGTTGGAGTGATTTTGTGTTAGGTAGGCGGTCGGAATCCCGACCGTTTTGAAATTTTGTTAGTTTTTCTTGATGGCATATACCCTTTTATTATTAAAATGGAATATCGTCATCCAGCAAGCTCCTAATCTCGGTAATGCCATCTTCTAATTTACTAACATTCGTATTCATACTGTTTGTAAACTCTAAGAAATTCACCCCATCAAAGCTAACTTGGGTAGATAAGCCACCTTTGGATATGCTTTTACTAATAGCTTCCGTTTTAATATCTAAAGCATTCCGCTTTAGATCCTCAACAACAAGGCTCATCACAACAAGGTATTTCAATACCTCTTTTTTCAATTCATCAACATCGCCTAAATCCTCAAGTTCACTCTGAACTTGACTTACTTTACTTTCCAACTCACCAACCTTTATTTTAAGAAGTGATTCTTTTTCCTTTTGGTGATCAACGTTACTCAAAATCACACTTAGCTCATTAGTTGCTTTCGTAACGTTCGATTGAACCGTTCTATATTCCTCTATTATCTTTTCAGCGTCGGATTCTACTTGGGCTGCTTGTTTTCTTTTTTCTGCTGCAGCTAAATCTGCAACCGCTTCTTCAAAGGCAACTGCGTTATTCGCTTCAGCTCGCTCTTTAGCCAAAGCTTTAATTGCAGAGTACTCAGCAAGTTCTCTTTTTTCGCTATTATTATCTAATAATTTCTGAGCCTTTCGTTGTAAAAAAGAAACAAACCACTGTAGATATGGGAATGCAACACTAAACAAGAAGCCAGAGGCTACAGGACACAACAACCCTTTGAAATAAAAATCAGAACTTAATTTAATAGCTTTAATTCTTTTCTCAATGCTTACCTCACTTAACATTACAAATAGAATGTTATCCCAATTAAAAACAACCCATGATATAAAAATAAAACCAAACAACGGAGTGTTAATTCTGTCCATCAAGGTTTTCTTTACGGATTCTACTAAACCATCTTCTTTTGAGTCACTCATGCTCCACCTTGGAAAAGTGAGGATTGAAAACGAGGAGATGATAAATAAAAACAACATTTATTTCAGCTAAAAAAGCCAGCAAACTGCTGGCCTTTATGATTTACGCTATAGTTTGTCCGCCGTAAGCTTTCAGATAGAATGTGCGCACTTGAGCGGAGACACGTTCATGGTCAGCATGTTTCGGGTTGGTGTACGCCTCAGACTTCATCAGGTCACGAATGGTTAGTTGCTCTTCGAGATTGATCTCGCCATTGCCGACAGGCGTATCCTCGCCCATTTCCGCACCGATTTTCGCCAGCATGCGGATCACCATCGGGTTATTGCCAATTTCGTCCATCTTGCCTTTGTCAGCCGGATCGACCAGCGACATGAATGCACGGTGTGCCAAACTGATGTTTTTTTGAAAATCCGCATCAGTCTTCCACGTTTCGCGCAGCACAGTGGTGGCGGCTTCCGCATCCAGCTCGGCAGCACCGCCGACCAGACCAGATGCACGCTGCATGTATTCGCCGAGAATAAAGCCCATCTGATCGTTGGTAATGCCCTTGCCGTGAGCTGCTTTGAGGAACCCCTGCATTTCAGGATCAGCTTTGAACTCGTCCCACTTGAACCCCTCAACCTCTACCTTAGGCGCGTATTCATCAGACGTTTTCGGCGGCGCATCGCCACTCCCGAAACGCTTCTCGAGGTGTGTGTAAGCATCAGCCAGCTTGCGCGCCGAGTCCTGCAGGTTAAATTTTCCATCCTCGCCGCTGGTGCGATATTTCTCAGGAATAAAATCACCCTCGGCCGATTGGTTTTGCGCTCCCGTGTTAAGCAGAGAAGTACCGCCATTGTCGCCAATGCCTGGATCATTTGCGTCACCGTTGCCACCCTCGCCACCTTCGCCGGCGGCCGTATTCATGAATAAGTGTTTAAGCTTCCACATCGTCGTTTACTCCATCAGCTCTATTGAGTTGCAGCAAAATAAAATCGAGCACGGAACGTTGCCCGGCCCGGTAGCATGTCTCTCGGTCGGCCTCATGACCGCCTTTCACATAAATGGCTTTCCCGAAACGCGCCGTCAGCTCATCCAATATTTCAGGGCCGCCAGGCATTTCGGTGAACAAGGTTTTGTAATCGTGTGGGCCTATAATCTTCGTCGCCATTAGCCCCCCGCTAATTGTTGGCCGATTGCGGTACCAGCTGACTGCCCTGCGGCATCTGCGGCCTGCTGCCCGGCCTGCATCATCATTGCCTGCTGTTGTTGTTGCTGTTGCGCTTTGGCGCGCTGTTCGCGCATGGTCGTTACATCAGAGGAAGAACGCATAACCTTGGCTGGCACCCCGAGCGCCTCACCCACAACGCGGCTTGCCTCATCACTGTCCATGTTGTCCACGATGTCGGGATATACCTGAACCAGCTGCATGATGTTCTGGCCATAGCGTTCAATTGCCGTAACGTCCTCCAGTTTCTGTGCACGTGCCAGAGGGGAGATGTAGCGCACGTTGAAGTTGGCCATAGCCATGCTTTCTGGTGGTTCAGGGAACACGCCAGCGCGCAGCGCAATGCCAAAACAACGCTCAACCAATGGCTGCAAGTATTCAGCCTGGAAGCGGCCGTAAACCGGACCAAGCAGTTGGCGGATTAGGGCAACACGGACATGCACCTCAGTAGCGGTCATGGCCGGGCCGTCCTGCGGCTGCAGTTGATCGGCCATCATGATTTTTCGGATAGATGCTTGCAGGCGTTCTTCTGCAGTGAATGCGACGTTGAAGTCTGCGCCGGTGAGCAGCGGCTTCATGCTGTCTACGCTGTTCGCCACGATAATGCGGCGTGGGCCTACTTTGACGGTTCGCGGGTTAAGTACGCCATCATCCTCAGCAATCCACATGCCGGAAATAGCCAGGTCTTGTGCGGCTTTCTCCATGCGCTTAGTTTCGTTCAGTTCCTTGCAGTCTGGCAGCGCGTCATACACTGGACCAATGCCATACGGGCCACCGGGGATTTTCATCCAGCGCGGTACGCATACCGGGAATTCGTGATAACCAGACTCGCGCACCACTTTCTTTCCCGACACCTCAATATTGAAAGACGCAAAACGCAGGTTTTTAGCCAGGCGCGCACTTGCGATGTAATTAGTGCGTGGTGAGATGCTGTGCAGAAAATCAAATTTTTCGTCTGGTTTATCTTTAGCCGACTGGCGGATCTTCTCGCTGACGGCATCGGGGCCAAACTCAGCGATCGCCTGTTCAGCGGTCAGCTGGTAACAGCGATAAATCGTATCGACAATGCCGTCTTTGCGCGTCGATGTGACGTAGCACTGCGCCAGTGGCCATTGCTGAAATGTATAGCCGCCCTCTTCCCGGTCCTCATCGATGTACAGTACAAACCAGCCAGCGCACACCACATCGAGATTGGCCTCGTAGCCTTCGGCGTCGAAGTTGGCCGCATGAATGTTTTCCCACACCAATGTGGCGCAGATCGATAGCCACGCCTTGGCATCATCCGGCAGAGATTCGCTGTTGAGATTCAACCACTGGGCGTTAGCGGGCGTCATACCAGACATGAGCGCAGACGCCAGCATGCGGGCACTATCAGTGGCGGTACCATCCAACAACTTGGCCACTCTGGATTTAGCGCTTTGCGCGTCCAGCACCTCAGAGGAGAAGCCAGCGCCGCGCAGTGGGTACGTGAAGTCGTAGCATTCCCGCCATACAGTTTCATGCTGCTGGCGGGCGGCCTTGAGTGTATTCACGCGCTTAATCAGCCTTGCGGCGGTTTCGTCCATCAATTACGCCCCTAACGTTGGTTTGCCACTTGCGCCGCTGGACAGCAATGAGCTGCCGGAATCAGAAGCCCCCTGCGCACCACTGGCAAGCAGTGAAGAGCCTTGCTTTCGCTTTTTACGGCTTGCCGCGTCTGCGTTCGCTGCTTTTGCTGCAGCATCTGCGGCTGCATCGGCTTCTGCTTGCGGATCGGTTTGCGTTACGTTCGGGGTTTTCTCTTTCGTGAACAGGCCCATTGGGTCGAGCATCTTGCCGGGATCAACACTTCCACACATAACGGATTCCTTAGCCTGGTACGTGCCAGCCGTGTTCGGTTAAAACAGGTTTACCCAGTGCAGGCTGCTTATTGCCCTCTTCATTCGTCACCATCGGGCCGGTGCTGCCTGCAGTCACGTCGGTGGCCTTTTTCACCAGAGCGATAAATTCAAGGCTGTTGGTCAGCGGGTGATCGTGCTCATCGGTATAGTTCAGAGCTTCAAACATGCTGATAACAGCGAAGCCCTGGACGTTCAGCCCGGTCAATGCCGCATTACGGGCAGCCAAATCAACAGGCGGTGCAGCTTCCTGTCCAGCGGTGCTGTCGTTGCCCTCGGTGATGTTCAGCACTGTTGCACCAGCGGTGGCGGCGTTCAGTTGCTCCGGCGTGTTTGCGGGCTGCTGCTCAATGCCACCAGCAACAGAATTCAGCAGCAACGCATCAGCGGCATTTTCTGCCCCCTCGTTTTTCTGCGCTGCTTCCTGTCCGGGTACTTCGATAGCCTTACGTGGTCGAGCCATTGCGATTACTCCGTGGGTTAATGAGCGGTCATTGTCTGCCTGGCTTGCGGTCGGATTCCCGACCAATTACGGGGCGCTTGAATGTCCACCACTGGCGATAAAGCACCGTCGGCAAGCTGCCACGTTCTGAGCCGGTCGCCTGACACCAGAGAGCGATCAGCGCTTCACCGTCGCCGTGTCGTGGTTCTGAGCCAGATTTCCAACCGAGTACGGCAGATTTCGACACACCCAATTCCTCGGCGATGCTTTGCGTGGCCATACGGGTTCGGTTGATATCGGTGATGACGCGAAACCAATCTGTTCGGAATGTGGCAACGAGTGGCATGGTCAGCCCCCTAAACGCGCGCGTGCGCGAGCATAGAGAGGAGTGAACACGCCGCCCGCCATTGTGAGAGGATGAGCCAAACAGGATATTGTTCTTTCCCGCTGCGGGAGGTTGTGAGACTTTTCGCTATTTCCTGCTGCTCTTAGGAATAGAATTAAATTCTGAATACTCATAGTTTCCCCTCCCTTCTCAGTAATTCTTGAGTGCGGAAAACTCCCTCTGCATGGAAAAGGCGTGCGGTCTGCTCGTCTACGTAGCGTGTACGGCGGTCTATCTCATCGTGGCAGCTGCTACAGGCGTGGGCGGCTTGTGCATCGTGTGGCTTGATACCGGTACCGCATGTACCTGCCATTCTGTAATGCGCCAGTACAGTGGTTTCAGGATTGAAATTGCAAATGCCCGGCATGCGTACCTGACAATCTCGGCCTTTGGCCTCTTTGCGTAGGTTTGTCATGCGGTGTAGTCCAGCAATTGGGATGCGGCGTTTTCAGCGGTCTGCTGGTCTGGGAAGGTGCTGAACAGAATGTAATTCCACAGCACATCGATGGTGGCTTTGTACAACTGGCTGAATTCGATATCGTCCATCTTGGCAAACGATATACTGCGAGGTTCTTTGCGTACACTTCCATCAGGCATCTGGTATTCGGTGTAATGGCCAGATTGGATCGTTACCCAGGCACGGAATGCCTCGAACGATTTTGTGATGGTGATGTTTCCTGCGCGCTTGGCGGCAGCATCCTGCAAATATTCATCGGCGGCGGCCTGCAGTGCCTCCTCACTCCCGGCGTAATAAGCCAGGAATTGCACGTAGCCGTTTATCAGCTCTTTGTCGGCTGGCGATATTGCCCCGCCGGTCGGTTCCCAATACTGGAAGCCGAGATTAAGCAGGGAAAAATATTTGCGGTGAAATGCAGGGTTTCTGGCCTGGCTGAAATCAGCGTACAGGACAGCGCCAAACTTCACTTTGGTTTGCAGGAACTCGCGGGCATCCGGTGTTGCCGGTACCAACAAACCACCTGCTGATTTTACAAACGAATACTGCGCCATTGGGTGTTCTCCGGTGGCGCAGCAGTTGTTCAGAATTTGAATGGGTTGGGTGTTCAGTCCAACCCATTAATTATAGCGCGTTTCCATCAGGTCTTACAATCGAATAACCGGCGGATTTTGCTAAATCAATCAACGCGTTAAATGATGCTACGTGCTCGTTTTCCTTAACGATGCGAGTACCGGTTATAAGTCCACTATCGCAGGTAAGTACCATTCGTCCGGTGCTGGGTAGTGATTTAAGTAAATCTTCAATATCAATCAATTAACTGTCTCTTTATTGTATGTTGCAGGTATATTTACGCAAAATACTGTACATATAAACAGTATTTAGTTTTGTACCATGCATCAAACAAAAAAACCGCCAAAGCAGGTTGTGTCAGTTCCCAAGCACATCTTTCAGATTTTCAGGGAGTGGCCCCCCTGGCTCATCCCTCAGGGCATTGAGCCTGTTGACAACATTCGCCCTCCCACTTTCATCAGCAGCTTTATAAAACGGCTTCGCTGCTTCGATCAGGTTATTGGCTGTTTCTGACGATCCAAGCCCCACCGTCGCCTCAGCCCTTGCAAGTACATCTTAAATTTATGTTTCTAGATCCTGCATGTTCGTTCCTTAATGAATGGCTCACTGTGAATTATAACCATAGCAGTATTTCATTTTACCATCCTCCATATACGATATAGCGCTATATTGGTCGACACCTATACAATGGAATTTGGCGCCGCTGATACTCCCTGCTCCACACTAGTTGTCCAGAAAGTTGGATTGGGTGGAATTCTTTCATGCATTGATGAGGGCTTGGTTTAGAAACTTTAATAAAAAGCATATTTATCAATAAATTAAAATCAAATCACCATGTGAGTTTGTATCCAAAATCAGATTAAGGTATTTTATCTCAGCAGCCATCGAAAAATTAGGTGAGTTCGATTCCACATATGCACCATTCAATAAACTAGACCCTATTTAGTGAGTGTAACATGAACAAAAAAGATAGTAACAATGACCCAGAACAGTTAAGCATTTTAAAACAGATCGCTAATCCATTTTTAAATTTTAAAAGCGCGGCACTTGATAGATTCAGCAATCCAATATTTTATAGCTTCATACTGTCTTGGTGTATATTTAATTGGGATAGATTGGCGGTCCTTATTCTTTCGAAGCAGAATATAGTAGATCGAATCTCAACAGTTAAAAATATGCCGAGCAACTCGACTTTTATTTTTGACTTACCTTATGCAAACACTATTATATTCCCAATAATCTCTACTGCATTCCTAGTAATACTTAGTCCGTTTATAAATAACCGACTAGATTTCATTCATAAAAATGAAATAGAAAAGAAAATAACAAATAAAGAGACGTTAAATCAAAAAAATTACCAAGAACAAACCAATACTATTGACGCTAGAATAAATTTTGAAGTGGCAGAAGAGTTAAAACGATTAGAAAAAAGAGAGGAACGGGCTGCTATACTAGCTCGCACAGCTGAATCAGAGTCCAAAATAAACAACTTAAAGGAACAGCACTTAGTATTGGCAGGATCTATTTCCAACCTACAAAAATCAAGGGATGAATTAACACAAGAGAATAATGCATTAACGGAATATAGCTCCGCTCTATCTCTACAGCACACTAATCTTATAAACGCCACCGCAACCCTGAGTAAAGAGCTAGAAGAAATTAAAAAAGAAATTGGTAATACAAATCAGCAAAAAGACCTTATGCACGGATTGCAGTCCTCTTTAAACCAAAATGAAATGACGATTAATGAATACAAAAAACAATCTTTAGATACGAAAATTCTTATTAATGAACTTTTGCAATACTTTGAAAACCCTCCTCGCGATGACAGTGGAAATATAATCACTCAAGATTTTGAACAGAGAATATACCAACACATACAAAAATATGGGCTATGGTCCTCTACAAGTTAACGGGTAGTCATATCGAAACATTGGCGCCATTAAATATGGTATGGCGCCATGCGAAACCCAACGTCATGATAACACCGTGCAGTCGTTTATTTTTCCATCATGCAAAAACGACAACCATCGCAACTGCGACCCAGAAAATTGCACATGCCCAGAACACAGCCGCCCATGGGTTGGGTACTACTCAGCCTTTAAATTTTTTCATTGCCCCTTCCCCTCTCTGCGTTCGCGCCAGTAATTCAGGCGCGTCCTGAAATGTTCCCGGTACTGCTCCGGCGTCGCGTTAATCGCATCGGTTACCGCTGTGCGGGTGATCTTCCGCGCATACAGGTTTTTGATGAGGCCGCTGGCGCGCAGGTCGAGATTTTCCAGATCTCGATACTCCTGCGGCCATAGCCCACGATTGTGCGGTAAGCCGGGCGGGAGATAATCCGATTGCCCGGCCATGGTTTATGCCCTCGATTCAGCAGCCAAACGGCGCATGACGTCTTTTTCTGACGGAATTGGTGCAGTGAGTACCCTTTGTTGTATCTCACGGCGTACGGCCGTTAAAGGCTTAAGGATGTGCACTACCCGATCGAGCGGCATACGGAGCATCAGGGCGATGCATTCAGGGGAGCGGCCAAGGCGCTGCAATTCGTAGACACCTGTCATAACCCGGCGGCCATAACTGATGCGGTCACCGATTTTGACGATCGGGCCGGTTTCAGCGACCGGTTTCGCTACGCGTTGGGGTTTAGGTGGCGGATAGAACGGAGCGCGACAACGTGCGCGAGCCGCCTGGTTGATTCTGTCCATGATGGCCGGGCCATAGTCACAGCCGTCATCCATAACAAAACGCTTATCGCGGATCATTTCGTTGATACTGGTCATTGGTCTTTCCTCGTTATTCGTTCAAGCGCTGGTCAGGCGCCGGTTAAAACGGCTTACTTGAGTAACGTCGTTCTTTCGGTTTCGGTTGTTGTGCCTCCTGTTGCATACGACTGGATTCTTGTGCCACAACCTGATCGACAGCGATAAAGTGGCCATTTTTAAATTCCTGGTAAACCGTGCCGCCCGGCCCGAACCGGTTTTTCCCTACGATGATTTCCGCAAAGCGTGCGGCTGGCCCGTTCGGGTTGTAAACACCATCGCGGTACAGCAAAACGATGCTGTCAGCGTCCTGCTCAACTTTTCCTGATTCACTCAGGTCGGACATCGTGGGACGTCTGGCTGTTACCGGGCGGTCATCAACTTTTCGAGATAGCTGACTCAAAGCCAACACCGGCGTTTTGCTACGCATGGCCATGGTTTTCAGGCTGCGGGAAATGTGTCCCATGGCCAGGTCGTTTCGCTCTGCCTTCGGTTTGGCAATCAGGCCAAGGTAATCGACCATAACCACGCTCAGGTGCGGATAACGGCGTTTGTGGGTTTCTGTGATGGCGCGGATCTGGTCAACGCTCAGGTCGGTAGCGTCAACGATCCAAATATCACGGTTATTCAGCACCTCGAGCGCCGAGTGAATGCGCCCCCAGTCCTCATCGCATAGTGATTCCGGTTTACGCAGTTTCGATACGGACAGGTTTCCGGCGCCAGCAACTGAACGTTCTACCATCTGCAGGGCGGCCATTTCCATGCTGAAAATCAGCGCCCCACCACCGCTACGGGTTGCCCCTTCGATAACTTTCAGCGCGAACTCGGTTTTACCCATACCCGGGCGGCCAGCGACCACAATCAAATCCTGCGGGTTCCAACCGCCGGTAATCGCGTCCAGCTCTTCGATGCCGCTGTACAGGTTGCGCATTTCGGCGTCGCCCTTCATGCGGCGGTCCATTAAATCCATGTAGCCGCCCAACAGCTCACCCAGATGCACCGGCACTACCCCGCCCGTGTCGGCGGTCATTTCGATCAGTTTGGTTACTGACGCCTGGATCACCGTGTCGCGCTGCTCTTGGTTTCTGGCGCTGCGGATGCCGTCTGCGCCCTCCTGCAGTAACGCGGCCATCTGGCGGCTGCGCCATCCCTTGGTGGCCAGACTCGCAAAGCCTTTCAGGTTGGCCAGCGTGCCGGGCATACGGCTGATTTCTACCAATGACGCCAGGCTATCGCCGCCTAGCGATTCGCTGATCAGCACCACGTCGATCACGCCATGAGTCAGCGCCTGCTTTTTGATTTCTTTGTAGGTTTCCCGGTGGAATCGGATGCTGAATGCCTCTTCCGGCATGGTGGCTATCACGTCCAGCGCGTCAGGGGTGGCGCCACCAACCAGAAGGCCGCTCAGCACGGTGGCTTCCATCTCTTGCGGAGTCATAGCGCACCCTCTCGGGTTTTCACCAGCACATCAGAGCGGAGCAGGTAATCGAATCCAGCACGCCAGCTGCGATTGTTGTCGCCGAAGTAAAACGGCCCTGCAGCATCACCGAAAGTCTCAAAATAGGCTTTCACCGCATTGAGGGTTGGCTCATGCAGCTCGCCCAGCAGTCGCTTGATTTGGCGTTTGCGCTTCTCGTTCAACTCCTGCACTTTCGGCAGACGTTCACCAAGGATTTCGTTGTAGGCGTCAGCTACGTCCTGATATTTAACTTTTGGAGGCTTACCCGGCGCGTCAGCGTCGTCCCCCTCTTGGGGGTTAGGGGGTGGTTCATTGACTGGTTCAAAAGACTGACTGATTCTGGGTGCAGGAGCTGCACCACCCCCTGGTGCAGGAGATTCACCACGTGGTGCAGGAACTGCACCATAGGGTGCATCATTTGCACCACTACCCGCTAAGGTGATGTGGTAAACATTTGAGCGATTTAACCCATTCTCTGCCAAGCGCTTTTCGATACGTACCAGGCCATCTTTGACCAGCTGCTGAATGTGATTTTGCACTGAGCGCTCGGATATTTCGCACTGCTCAGCTATGTACGGCACAGATGGCCAGCACTCACCCTGATCGCTAGCGTTATCAGCCAATTTCAGCAGGACCAATTTACGCAGCGGGTTGCCGACTTTCATTTTCATCGCCCGCACCATCAATTCCATGCTCATGATTAGATCCCCAGCCCATTAGCAAGCTGGCGACACGCATCCTGGTATTGCTCCGGCGATAAGTTTTCATCATGCAGCGCGGCCTTGCCCTGCTCGTATTGTTCCCAGATTGCTTGTGCGGCAGCCTGGCGATTTTCAAAAATCGGTCTGATATCTGCGGCATCAGCAGGCATGCCATTCAGGCGCCAGCCGTTCCGATATGTGATGTGATCGGTGTGCATATTGGTCTTTCCTCGATACAGCGTTTTTACACGGCGCTGGTCAGGCGCTGAGTTTCCTGCAGGGCGCTTAATGCGCCGGCTATTCGTTGTGGCGTGTCACAGGCACCAAGTAAAATTGCGATAATTGCCGCGGCAAATTCTCTGATGGCCACTGACAGCAAATACTGCGGCGTCGGGCCATCCAATCTTGCGCGCCGTTCTGCTGGCATCGCCGCAATCATCGCATCGGCCAGTTCCTGTACCTTTGCCCGGGCAGCTTTTGAATCGCTGCGCATATGGCGAAAAATAGCCTGCCGGTTGGTGTTAATTGCACGCCAATCAGCGGTACCGGCAGAATCTTCAATTGGGTAAAGCCTCACCCGACCGCCGTCAGCACCAAGCTGAAACCACGCGCGGCTGATCTCGATAGCCACATGTTCCTGACCACTCTCAGCCGCCCAGGCCGTAATTTCATTTTTCAGTTTTTCGATGTGTTCCACTTCGCGTCTCCTGTCGCTCAAAAACCAATTTTGCTTAATCAGCTTTCGGTGGGGTTGGTTGTTAAGCTGCATCCGTTGATTGCGGTTGTTGGTAGAAAGCTGGGTCGTATGCCAGAGCGCCGGCAGTGAGGCGATCCAGTCGCGCCGCTCGACGCTCGGGAACACGACTCCCCCAGCGAGAGACAGAAGCTTGTGAAACCCCCGCGGCTTCCGCGAGTTTGGTTTTATTACCGAAATACTTTACAGCGTCGTCAGTGAGCATTTTCGCCTCCTGTGATTAACATTTGTTTGAAAATTACAACTTAACAAAAGCTAAGTCAAATTAATTTATAGTAACCGGATGATCATGACTTCATTAAGTGACCGCATTAAGTTGCGCAGAACAGAACTGGACATTTCGCAGCAGAAGCTCGCCGACGCTGTGAAGGTTTCCCACGTTACCGTTTTTAAATGGGAGAATGGGGATACTGAACCAAAAGGAAAAAACCTCTTCCTCCTGTCCAAAGCGCTACGTTGTACACCTACCTGGTTGCTTTATGGTGATGAAGATCAGACACCCCTGCCCGTTGACGAGTTGCCTGTCGAACTTGATGAACGCCAAACAAAATTGCTAGAACTGTTTGATTCTCTTCCCGAATCTGAAAAGGATCGGCATCTTTCTGAGCTTGAAGAAAAGGTAGATGGCTTCAATGCCCTTTTTGAAGAGCTCCTAACTGCAAGAAAAAACTCAAAGAAAAAATAATATAATATTCAGTTAGTTATTTAATACACTGCGATAACTTAACTTTTCGCAAGTCATTTCACTTGATCATTAACTTACCTTTAGTTAAGCTTATTTCCATCAACAGCGCACTAACCCTGCAGCAGTTGTTCAGAATGTTCCGCCAGCCGGGCGATACGCGGCAAAGAATTGAATGACCAATGCTGTGTGAGATTTGGCCCCGAGGCTCGGGGCAATTTTTTACAGAGCAAATTGAGGAAAGACCAATCGGGCCTGACCAGCCCTGACAGCCGGGAAAGACCGGCACCAAATTTTAGACGTAAAAAAACCCGCCGAAGCGGGTTCTTCTACCCCGGCGCCGACCAAAGCAACCGGGAGTGATACAGGGGACCAACCCTGTATCGAGGAAAGACCAACAACCCAATGAGCTGTCGATCAGCTCCGATTATATCAGGAGTCGCTATGAAAGCACTACAGATACCCGTCACGCTGTTTATCCATGCAAACACATTCCCAAACGGTGAAGGCATCACGGTCACCACTGCTGATATGTCTTCTTTCCGTGGGTACGTGTTGCTGGAAACTCGCCAAATCCATATCGATGTTAACCAGCCAGAGCCGATCGACATCATCGGCAAACAGGTTGAAGCGCTGCAGGTGGAAAAAGCCCGACTGGCTGACGCCACCTATAAGCGTATCGCCGAGATCGATGATCAGGTGCAGCAGTTGCTATGCATTGAGCACTGCCCTATCGACGCCCACGAAATCCCATTCTGAGGGCGCGGTCATGGATATCGAAACTCACAACCTGAGCGCTGAGCTGGCGCTGTGGCAACGCCAAGATGAGGCCGGGCAGCGCGACCAATTCGAAGCAGCATCTACGCATGGCTATTCCGACGAGGCGATCGAGGTTTTCACCCATATCGACGGCACTCCCGCCGACACCCGCGACCGCCTGCTGATGGCCGTAATGATGGCGACGCCTGACACTCTGCGCCTTCGCCAAAATGAGCTGTACAGCTGGTATTGCGACAACGTGAAGGCCGTAGCACGCGAGAAGTTTTAACCCACCCCGGCGCCTGACCACCGCCGATTTTTACAGAGGAAAGACCAAAAATGCCTATCTACATTTCACTTTTTGAGCCAAAGAAAAAGGCTATGGTAAACGGCGCTGTAGCGCTGGTTATCGCACTGGAAGCACCGAATAAGCGCGTTGCCGAAAGCATCGCGACGGGCAAGCTTTACGAATCTTACCCTGAGGGCGGCGATAACTTCTTCAACGCGAAAACGGTCGAAGATCAGCCGGGCCAACCTCGCCCAGCCGTTGGTCAGTTCGATGAGAGATTCGCCGCAGAAAACGTTTTCGACGGCAGCGTTTGGGTACCGAAAGAACCTGAGCCAGAATTCCCAGCCGGGCCCGTAGATTTAATGTCGCAACCTGCCAACGTCAGGATCACCGCAGTGGTGATGTATGGCGACGGTGAGATCGATAATAGCCAACTGTCGATGGCTGTCGATTTCATCAACGACGAAGAAACACCAGACGATACCGGCATGCGTGCGGTGATCCATGGGCTTGTTTCCGTGACCGCCGTCGGTGCAATGTCCCCTGAGGCCGTTAGTCGTTTGATCTCTGCCCTCTTCCAGTGCGCTGGCGATACAATGCCATCTCAGGCGGACACAACTGCTTTTGCTCAGGCGTGGGTAGATAAGCCTAGCGATCGGGAAACACTGACTCTGGCCAGCACCAGCACCAGCACCAGCACCGAAAATACCGGGGGCGTACCGGATTACAACACACTCAGCATGCACACGGCGCTATCGATCATGGGCGTTAACCCTGCAGCTGCCAAAGCGACAGACGTGAAGAACGCAAAAGAGATCATCGCGTCACGTGATTCAGTCTGGCGTGCCTGGGATAAATCTCTACGAGTGATCATCGGCATTTTGAATGTTGAAACTGATACCCGACACGCGATCGTTTCCGAGGGGCTGAAAAACCTCAAGTTGGTAAATAACGACGAAGAGCGCCTGCACTTTGTGAAAACGCGCCTTGCCGGCCATCCGGCATGCGCTGAGTTGGCGAACTATGGCCAGCAGAATACGAAAACTGTCGAGGTAGAAAACCTCGGCGGCGGCCACTTCTCGATTGATGGCTTGACCGGCGAAAACCAGGCTCCAGCAACTACTAAGGCCTCAAATCAAGGAGAAAAACAGGAAGTAGCTCAGCAGCAAGTTACTGATGCGGCGGCGCATGAAGCCAAGCAAGAGCTGGATCAGATGGGTTACGGCGTTTATGCCAATGCGCCAGCAGAAAAATCTCCAGAGTTGCAGCACGCAGAAGATAACGCAGACCGCGCCGAGGCGTTGACGAAGCAACTGAAAGCCGACGATTTCCAAGAGCGTGCCGCGCAGGTTGAGCAGACGATCGCCGAACAGCCCGCAGAGGATCAGGACAATCTTGGGATTTGGAATCGTGTTTATAAAACCGATGCCAAGTTTACCAAAGCTTTCAGCAATAACGGTGGCGGCACCTCGATCAACGGTACCTACATGGTGATGCAAGCCACAAAGGTATTCGGTCCACAGGGCATTAATTGGGGCGTAGAAATCATCGAAGAGCGTTTCGATAACGGCGCACCACTCATGCAGTCCGTTAAACAACAGGATGGCAATTTTACCAAGGCTGTTATCTCTAACGGCGCTGGCGGTTACCTCTGTGAAGTTAACCACGTTGCAAAAATCCGCCTCTGGTACAAACACGACGGAAAGACTGGTGAGGTGTTCGCATATGGCTGTACACCGTACATTTACCAGAGCAAACACGGTGCAATGAGCGACGGCGAAGCACCGAAGAAATCCCTCACGGATGCCACCAAAAAAGCCCTCTCACAGCTTGGTTTCTCCGCCGACGTGTTCCTTGGCCTGTATGACGATCTGACATACCGCCAAGAGAACGAAGCGGAATTCGCGCTCAAGAATGCTAGTGAAAAAGCCGAAGGCGTGACCCGCATGCGTGAAGAGCTGGATGAGCACATGACCAAGGTCGCGGAAACGCTCAAAGGCGCGGTAACTGTCAACGAAGCAAACAAGATTCACACCTCGATCGCCCGCGAAATTGAAGCGCACCGCAAGGCTGCGGACGCCAGGGGTGATAAAGAACACGCCCAATACCTAGCTGGCCGACTGCGCCGACTGACCGCACTGAAAAATGAACGCGTTGCCACCCTGTCCAAAGAGGAGAAAGCATCATGAGCGTAAACGCCATTGCATTAGCCGCTGATTACGCCAAGTTTCAGCAGCTGATTGAAACATCCGACGACCTAACGCCGGAAATGATCGCCGACACGCTTGAAGGTATCGAAGGAGCTCTGGGCGACAAGCTGGATGCCGCTTTTGTGCACGTGCGAAATTTGGAGGGTTTAGGTAACACTGTCGGAGAGGAAATTAAACGCCTGACCGATCGTAAAAAGTCTTTCGACAACCGCGCCAAGTCGATCCGTAAGTACGTGCTGAGCTGCTTGCTGGCAAGTGGGCAGGATACCATTAAGACCACTATCAATACTTTTACAGCCCGCAAAGGTGTTGCCAGTGTGGAGATTGATAACGAAAGCCTGCTGCCTGATGAGTTGGTGAACGTCTCCACCACCATTACACCTGACAAAAAGGCCATTAAGGCACGAATTGAAGAGGCGGAAGCGGCAGCGGCGGAAATCCTCGCTCGCGGCGAAGAACCACCGGCGGAATTGCTCAACCCGGTGCCTGGCGCGCACATCGAGATCGGCGAACGTTCGCTGCAGGTGCGGTAATCAACCGGCCCCGGCGACGGGGCTAATACTGAGGATTCAGCATGCTGAGAATGTATCTGGCCAAAGGCGACGCCATTCACGTGACATTCCCGGATGGAACAACCGGGATCATTGAGGCTGAAAGCCGTGGCGAGTTGGCTTTTCACTTTCCACAGACTGTACGGCTAACGCGCGAAAAAGAAGCGTTTAAAAAATCAATTCTGCCTAATCAGAAATAGCACCACGCCATCGTTAGCATTGCTGGAAACCACACAACGGAGAACAGCAATGCAACGATGGCAACCAGGCGCCCGCCTACTCTCTGATTTCGATATCAAGATCGGCCGGCTATCCGCCAGCGTCAGAAAAAAGACGCTAAGCGATGAAGATATAACCCGGGCTTGTCGTGTGACCGACGACGCTATAGCCCAACTGACAAAACCGAGGAAAGACCATGCCCAACAAACTGACCCTGGGGGAGTGGAATAGCAGGTTGCCGCGCCCACGCAGCCATGAAACCGTACGCCGCTGGATACGGGCCGGGAAGATTTTCCCCGCGCCAGTACTCGATGGCCGCGAATACCTATTTGATGAACGGGCGGAGCGTATTGATACGAAATGCAGCCCGAGCAGCGAACTACTCCAGAGAATCAACAATGGCACGCACCAGAAACCGCGCAAGGCGAGATCTCCCGCCAAACCTCTACGTCCGTAATGGCGGATATTATTGCTATCGCGACCCAAGGACGGGGAAAGAATACGGCCTCGGCCGCGATAAGCGCCTGGCGGTTACCGAAGCGATCGCTGCCAACATGGCGTTTTTTGGTAGTGAAGAGGTTAAACCGCTGGCACAGCGCCTGCAGGATGAAAACAACGTCACGCTGCACGCCTGGCTCGATCGATACGACGAGATAGTGCTGCGCCGGGAGCTGAAGGAAAAGACAATGGCCAACCACCGCAGCAGAATGAAAGCCTTTCGAGGCGCACTGCCTGATAAGGCGATGTGCGATTTTACAACGCGGGATATTGCCGACTTCCTGAATGACTACGTCGAAGCAGGAAAGGCGGCCAGCGCCAAACTGATGCGCGGCGCGCTGCTGGACGTTTTCCGCGAGGCGGTCGCCGACGGCATCATTCAGCACAACCCCGTCGAGGCTTCGCGCAACCCGAAAGTTGAAGTGAAGCGCGCGCGGCTGCTGCTGGATGAGTTTTTGACGATCCGGGCGGAGGCGGCGAACTTCCCCCATTGGTTCCGCATCGCTATGGATATAGCTTTGGTTACCGGTCAGCGTATTAGCGATATATGCAACATGCGGTGGGCCGACATAGTTGATTTTCGTCTGCGTGTTGTGCAGGAAAAAACCGGCGCCAGAATAACGATCCCGGTTGAACTATCGATCGCCGAACTGTCTCTGGAAAATCTGCTTAAGGAATGCTTGCAACTGTCCGCCGGATGCGAATTTATTCTGGTGAGCCGTAAAGGGGAGAAAATCGCACCGCGTACAATGACGGACTATTTCACAAAGTCGCGCCGGCTCACGCCGCTGTCGTGGGGTGACGACAAAGAACCGCCATCGTTCCATGAGATCCGTAGCCTATCGGCCCGCCTTCATACCGATGCACGCGGCGGTGAGTTTGCGCAGCACCTTCTCGGCCATAAATCGGCGGAAATGACAGCCCGTTATCAGGACTCGCGCGGTAGTGAATGGGATGATATTCAGATATGATTATGAACTTATTTCGACTAATAATGACCTCAGTCGTTCAACCCATTGATAATAAAGTAGTTTTAAAATGCGCTTATTTCTCGCCAAAGGACGTGAAAAGTCCTTACTCCGTCGCCACCCATGGGTCTTCTCCGGTGCCGTTCAACGTATTGAAGGTAAAGCCCTGTCCGGCGAAACCATCGATATTCACGACGCGCAGGGCAAATGGCTGGCGCGCGGCGCCTACTCGCCTGAATCGCAAATCCGTGCCCGTGTCTGGACTTTCCAGCAGGATGAAGACGTTAACATCGAATTCTTCATCCGCCGTTTACAGCAAGCACAAAGCTGGCGTGATTGGGTTGCGAAGCGCGACGGGTTGGACGGATACCGTCTGATCGCCGGTGAATCCGACGGCATGCCGGGCATCACCATCGATCGCTTCCAGAATTTCCTGGTGTTGCAATTGTTGTCTGCCGGCGCCGAGTATCAACGTGCTGCGCTGATTACCGCCTTGCAGCATTGCTACCCGGAATGCGCCATTTACGATCGCTCAGACGTCGCGGTGCGTAAGAAAGAAGGCCTGCCGTTGGCGCAAGGGCCGGTATTGGGTGACCTGCCCCCTGCTCTGTTGCCGATCACCGAGCATGGCATGAAGTTGCTGGTGGACATTCAGCAGGGCCATAAGACCGGTTTTTACCTCGACCAGCGCGACAGCCGCCTGGCTGCCCGTAACTATTCCGCCGGCCGCCGCGTGCTTAACTGCTTCTCTTATACCGGCGCATTCGCGGTATCTGCATTGATGGGTGGTTGCTCACAGGTCATCAGCGTAGATACGTCGCAAGCGGCGTTGGATATCGCCAAGCAGAACGTTGAACTGAACCGGTTGGATCTGAGCAAGGCCGAGTTTGTGCGCGATGACGTGTTCCAACTGCTGCGCAACTACCGCACGCAGGGTGAAAAATTCGATCTGATCATTATGGATCCGCCGAAGTTCGTCGAGAATAAAAACCAGTTGGCCAGTGCCTGCCGTGGCTATAAAGATATCAACATGTTAGCGCTTCAGTTGCTGAATCCAGGCGGTATTTTGCTGAGCTTCTCCTGCTCCGGTCTGATGCCTACCGATTTGTTCCAGAAAATTTTGGCCGATGCCGCTGTAGATGCCGGGCGTGATGTACAATTTATAGAGCAGTATCGTCAGGCTGCCGATCACCCGGTAATTGCGACTTACCCTGAAGGGCTGTATTTGAAAGGGTTTGCGTGTCGGGTGATGTAACTTGAAATACGCTGTTTTGCCCTCATATAGAGAGCAAGGCACTGTTTCTCAGGAGGTCATCATGATTGCCAGCAAATTCGG
>Ga0206941_10105_pt1 | contig 24355 bp, 24 predicted proteins | sample Alteio_BWOrgHeat_9_FD_153251 | JGI IMG/M metagenome (GOLD analysis project Ga0206941, IMG submission 153251) | Enriched cells from forest soil in Barre Woods Harvard Forest LTER site, Petersham, Massachusetts, United States -... | ecosystem: Environmental > Terrestrial > Soil > Temperate forest >...
GGGCGTTGTGTGCGGCGATTCTGGACTGGGCTGTAACGCGGGAAATCGGTTTTTTCAGCGCTTGTGTCTCTTGGCAATGGTACGGACATTAACTTTGCGGATGTGCTGGATTTTTTGGCGGCTGACCCTGAGACGAATGCAATTTTGCTCTACATCGAAGGCGTGCATCATGGCGAAATTTTTTCACGCAGTCTGAAGGCAGTGGCAGGTCAAAAGCCGGTCATTGTCATCAAGGCAGGCCGTCATACGCAGGGATCGCGTGCTGCACTGTCTCACACCGGCGCCATGATGGGTGATGACGGCGTATTTGATGCCGTGATCCGGGAAGCAGGGGCCATTCGGGCTCGTGGCGTTGAGGAGTTGTTCAGTGCGGCTGAAGTGCTTTCAGGCAAAGCAAGAACGCGTGGCAACCGGTTGATGATTCTGACCAACGGCGGGGGTGCCGGTGTGTTGGCGGCAGATGTGGCGCCTGAATGTCATGTGGAACTGGCAGGAATTGAAAAGAAACTTCTGTCTGACCTGGACAGGGTGCTGCCGGAACATTGGTCGCACCAAAACCCGGTGGATCTGATTGGCGATGCAACACCTGAACGATACCATGCAGCCATCGAGTGCTGTCTTCAGGATGACAATTGGGATGGCATGCTGGTGATTCTGGTGCCGGTTGCCATGTCTGATCCTGAAAAAGTGGCCGCTCAGGTGATTGAAGATGCAAAGCGTTCTGACCGCCCGATTCTGGTGGCATGGATGGGTGATCATCATGTCAAAGGTGCGCGGGCACTGTTTAATGCGGCGCATATTCCCTGTTTTGAAATGCCTGAAGAGGGGGTCAAAGCGTTTGGCTGGCTGTCTCAATTCAGCCGACGACAACTCGAATCTCAAAAGCAGCGCATAGATGAATCCAAAATGAGAAAACCGGACGATCTGAATAAAATCCGGATTGCCGCCGAAAAATGTCTGAAAACAGCTTATTCTGAAAAACGCGAACTTCTGACGCCGGTTGAGGCAAGGCAATTGTTTGACTGTTTTTCAATGCCTGTGACACGCGCACTGCCTGCAGACACTGAAGAGGCGGCTGTGGCTGCAGCCGACAAACTGGGATATCCCGTGGTCATGAAAATCAATTCACCGGATATCACGCACAAAAGTGATGCGAAGGGTGTGGTGCTTGGGCTTCTCAGTGCGCAGGCAGTCCGTGCGGCATTTGGTAAAATGCTGCAGGATGCAAAGAATTTTCTGCCCACCGCAAGACTGTCCGGGGTCACCCTTGAGCCGATGCTGCATCAGGGCTTTGACCGCGAGGTGTTTGTTGGTATGAAGCGCGACAAAGTCTTTGGGCCGGCTGTGATGTTTGGCCTTGGTGGGACACTGGTTGAAGTCATTCAGGACCATGCTGTTGCACTGCCTCCTTTGACGGAGAGCCGGGTGCGACGGATGATTCACCGGACAAAGGCAGCCAAATGGCTGGGGGATTTTCGGAGCATGCCGGGTGCCAACCTAGATGCCCTGATCCAGATGATTATTCGACTGTCTGAGCTTGCAACCTGTCTGCCAATGATTCAGGAAGTGGACATCAATCCGGTGATCGTCAATCCTGAAACGGCGGTGGCGCTGGATGTCCGGGTAAGGATTGACCTTGAGGTGAAATTGCATATACTCACGGACAGTCAGGCGGGTGTAGTTCAATGGTAGAATAGGAGCTTCCCAAGCTCTTGGCGTGGGTTCGATTCCCATCACCCGCTCCATTGTGTGCTTAGCCATCTTGAAAGGAATAAATCGTATGCGCAGAGTGGTTAGGCGCCTTATTAAAATCATGTTGTTGGGTGTTTTGTTGCTGGTCGGGCTTGCAATGGCACTCGCTTTCTTTGTGGATGCCAATCGTTTTAAGCCTTTGATTATTGATCGTGTGTATCAGTGGACTGGCTATGAATTGGTCATGGATGGGGCGCTGTCTTGGTCATTTTTCCCCACATTAGGCGTTACCAGCGGCCATCTTGGTTTAAAAAATCCCCCGGGCTCCCAAAATCTGTACTTAATTGAAGCAGATCGATTTCGTTTTAGTGTACGTCTTTTGCCATTATTGCAGGGTCGAGTTGAAGCCGGCACCCTGGCTGCCAATAATGCCACCATGAAACTCGATGACCCGGTGTCGCATCGATCACTGGTTATTTCTCACCTTAAAGTAATGGCCGACAGTATTTCTCTCGGAGAGGCATTTCCGCTGCAACTGACATTTGATGTGCAAATGCAAAATCCTGCCATCAGTGGACAGGTCACGCTTGGGGCGCAGGCGTTAATGCAGCCTGAGATCAAAGAATATACCCTCCATCAGCTGGCCGTGAATGCAACCCTGCAATCAGGAGATCAGCACGTAAAGCTGCATCTGGGCGGTAGTCTCCTTGCGGATCTGAAAGAATGGCTGATTCGCTGGCAGGACCTTTCAGGAACTGTTGCCAATATGCCTGTGAGTGGTGATTTACGTCTGGTCCGGTATCCACAGATGCTGACCACCGGCATTGTAAAAATGGGACCTTTTGACCTTAAAAAATTCCTCCAGCAGACAGGTGTTTCCAGCACTGAATTGCAGCAGGCGGATGGGGTCGGGGGCGTGGTGAATCTCTCAGTGGATGCAGGTAAAACAGAAGCCAGTGGCTCATTCAATATGCCGGTTGTAAGAGCAGCCAATCTTTCGATGCAGCATGTGGCCGTTCCTTTTCATTTTTTAAGTGGTGTGCTTGACATCGAAAATGCCACCTCTGATTTTTATGACGGCAAAGCCCTTTTAAAAACCATTGCAAAATTTCAGACGACCCCCTGGCAGTTTGCGGTGCAGCTCGGACTGAACAAAGTACAGCTCGAGCCGCTGCTGCAGGATCTCGATGGTAAAGCAAAACTGTCCATGCAAGGCACGGGCACCGTGGCATTATTGTTGTCCACAAGTGTTAACGAGCCTGCTGCGCTGCTCAGCCAGCTAAATGGCAGTGCCCGCTTAACGGTCGCAGATGGCAGCTTGCGTGGGGTGGATGTGGGTTATCTGCTGGATACTGCGCTTGCGCTGGCCGGTAAAAAGTCTGCATCTTCCTGGCAGGGCAGTACGCCCTTCAGCAGCCTGACTGGCACTGCTTTGATTCGTGATGGTGTCGTGTCCAATACAGACCTGCTGATGGAGGCGGCGCGCTTTACATTGAATGGCAAAGGAACAGTGGATCTTCCGGCCAGCAAAATTAATTATGCACTCGAAGCGCATCTTCGCAGGACAGCAGCCAGTCAGGGTGATGACATTACAAACCTGTATGGGTTGCCGGTGCCGGTGATGATCTCAGGCTCTCTGCAGGCGCCGGTTGTTCGTCTTGACAGCGCGGTTCTGCTGCAGGCGCTTGCAAAACAACAGTTAAAAAAAGCGGCTGATCGTGTTATTACCCGGCAACTGGGCGGCAAAATTCCAGGGCAGGCTGGTGCGGTTTTGAATCAGCTGCTGGGTCAATAACGCATGTTTCGGGTGATCACATTTAATTTAAATGGTATTCGTTCTGCTGCGCGAAAAGGATTTTTTGACTGGCTGGCTGAACAGAATGCGGATGTGGTTTGTCTGCAGGAACTCAAAGCGCAGGAAGTCAATCTGACGGATCCTGTTTTTTATCCTGAAGGGTATACCGCCTATTTTCATTGTGCCGAAAAAAAAGGCTACAGTGGAGTGGGTATTTATACCCGCCATTCTGTGAAAGCAGTTAACAGAGGATTGGGCTGGCCTGAAGCAGACACAGAAGGTCGCTATCTTGAAATTGATCTGGGGTCATTCAGGGTGGCTTCTTTATATCTGCCTTCCGGGACCAGTGGCGATCACCGTCAGGGTGTTAAGTTTGATTTCCTCGAGCGCTTACGTCCCCATCTTATTGCACAATGCTCATCGGGCGTTCCGCATATTCTTTGTGGCGACTGGAATATTGCTCACAGACAGATTGATCTGGCCAACTGGCGCGGTAATCAAAAACACTCAGGATTTTTGCCTGAAGAACGTGCATTTATGGATGAGGTGTTTGGTTCTATGGGGTTTTTGGACGCCTTTCGCAGGGTTAATCAGGAGGGGAGCCAATACACGTGGTGGTCGCAGCGTGGACAGGCGCGTGCCAAAAATGTAGGGTGGCGTATTGATTATCAGGTGGTCACGAAAGTATGGCAGGATGCTATAAAATCTGTGTCTATTCATCCAGTTCCATTTTTTTCGGACCATGCGCCTTTGATAGTGGATTATGATCTGACGGCTGCGGGAGTAAGCCTGAGTTAAGACAAATGCGCTAAAATACACCTATTGAGAGAGGGCTGTGATATGTCAACGGTTCAGTTGGATGTAAGAAGTCCAGAGGCACTCAAAGAGGCGCTGCGTGATTCCCGCGCAGGTATTGTGCTCGTGTATAACCCGGCAGGCGGTGAGCAGATTTCTTTGATTCAACGCCAGGGAAGCGTGGCTTATTATTGTGATCTGAATCAGCGTCCCCCCACCTCAGTTGTGATTGAAACCGCAAATCTACTCGGTATCCCTCTCGAAAATATCAATGCCATTCAACGAAACGCAGATCTTGCGGAAGGTGCTGTGCCCACAATGGGTCGCCTCACCCTAGAAGAGGGTCTTCTCAAAATTTCTTCTCAGACAATGACCAAAGATTCCTCTGACCGGATGGCTCCCCCCGGTGCATTATTCCGTGTTCTTTCAACTTTGTTTGGCAAAAAAATCCGACCGGAAACACCGGATGCCGAACCTGTAAAAATAAATCGCTTGAAAAGTTAATAACAAAGCGCAGAATCTCCTGAGGTATTTTCTCAGGGAGAGATGATGATGCGTTTGACTGATGCCAAACACGTGTTGATATCTGGTTCTGTTTTATTTTCTTTTTTAACAATGAATCCTGCGCATGCTGCAGGGCCTGTCACAATCGATGATGCCTGGGTTACTCAGCATGGTTCAGTAGTCACAGGCAGTTTTCAGGGAACACAGTCACAGCCTGCTATTTCTGTGATTACCAAAAAGCCGCTCACCATTCAAAAAGCAGTCTTAACAGGGCCAGGTAATCTCATTAAACTGGCAGCCGGTTCTGACGTCACTGTTTTGAATACCACAGCTACCTCCACCAATCCCAATGTGTACGGTGTCAAAAAAGGATATTTTTTGACAGCCAGTCATCCGGCAAATTTACTGGTTCAAAACTGTCTGGTAACAGGCCCTTCTTTTGGTGTTTATGTTCAGGGATTTAATGGGGGAGCCGGGCAGACCATTAAGATTTTAAAAACCATTTTTAATAACATTGACAGCCGGCAGAGTGATGGTAAAGGCGGTTACATTAACGTCAACGTCAATGCCAATTCACACGCTATTCAATTGAATGGCGTACAGGGCGTGGCTGGCATTGAAATTGCCTGGAATCAGGCGATCGTCACGCCTTTTCAGGGAACGGTTAATGACATGTTTAATATCTACAGCAGCAGCGGTTTAAAATCGAGTCATCTCAGTGTGCATGATAATTTTATCAAAGGTGCTTTACCGGCCGTTCCTGGGGATACAAGCGGCAGCAAGTATTCCGGCGGTGGCATTATCACGGATGGAAAAAATACGGATACAGCAGGTACAGCCACAGCGTGGGTGGATATTTACAATAATCAGGTGGTCATGACAGCCAATTACGGCATCGCAACAGCGGCAGGCCATGACAACGCGGCTTATCGTAATCGGGTGGTGTCGGCAGGGAAACTGTCCAGTGGTGCGATTTATCCCACCAATACAGCACCTGGTGTTTACAACTGGAATGCGCAGCAACAGGCGTCAACCACGTTTTATAATAATCATGTGCATGATAATTATGTGGGCTTGTTGCGCCGGGATAAAACCAATCCGCTGCAGTTGGTGCGGAATGACTGGTACCTGCCGGGGCAGGGAAATAATGCCGAAAATAATATGCATTTTCAGCCGGTGAACAATGCATCACCCACACTGACGGATGAATCAACAGAATATACGCTTTGGAAGCAGAAGCTGACGTTGAATAATGTTCAGATTGGGGTTCAATAAAATTTTGATGCCGCACTCTCCCCTCTCCCTGCGTAAACAGCACGCAGGGAGTGTGAGCCAGAGTCCGGTTGCGTGGTCGGAGAGGGTGCAAGTGTCGTTCATATCCTTGCTTCTTTCATGTTGTTGTAATCGTTACTCAGGTAGTATATACTCTAGTATATATAAAGGGAGAAGCCATTATGCGACAAACTCGTGTTGCAAGGTTATTTAAAAATGGGGCTAGCCAAGCCGTTCGTTTACCCGCGGAGTTCCGGTTTGAAGGAAATGAAGTATATGCAACTTGGGATGAAAAAACGGGAGATATCATCCTTTCAAAACATCCTGGGGTCAAAAGCTGGAATGAATTTTTTGAGTTAATGGCCACTATTGAAGTACCTTCTGACTTTATGTCAGAGCGTCCTATGAATGTTCTTCCAGAGGAAAAAAATCTGTTTGGAGATGACGAGTGACAATTTTGCATATGCTTGATACGGATATTGCGAGTTATATTATAAAAAATAAGTCGCCCTCCGTTGCAAAAAAATTGGCTGAGGTTGAGCCTTCTATGATTTGTATTTCTGTGATGACCCGGGCTGAGTTATTGTATGGCCTTAAAAAAATACCGATTAACCATCGCTTGCATCTTGGCGTCAGGCAATTTTTACGAATAATACGTATTTTCTCATGGGAAACTGAAGCTGCGGAACATTATGCCGACATAAGATATCAACTTGCTAATAAAGGCCAACCTATTGGCGAAATGGATATGATGATTGCTGCGCATGCGATGTCAGTCGGAGCGGTACTTGTTACAAATAACACCAAGCATTACGAGAGAATCAATGGGCCGCTTATGATTGAGAATTGGGCGTGTTGAATCTCTACCTCTACCTCCAACGAAAAGGGGTCACCCACAACTGTGGCTTTGGGCTGCGCTTTTATGTGGTTGCCCATGTGAAACGTCAACAGCCCCTAGTTAAAATCTGACAAAATGCATCAACTAATAGATTGATTTTTATATTTTTTTATTAAATATGACTGATTTTAATACAAAATAATTCCACAAAGCGCAATTTTATTCTATAATTGGCCATATAAATACCAATCGGTGAGTGTTATGCCTAGGGGCTGTTGACGTTTCACAAATAACGCATTGATTAAAAAAGAAAACTCGTAAAATTGCGGTTCCACAACCTACACTCGACTTTGCCATTTTCCGATAATCCACCTCGCGCCGAATCATTAAAAAATTTAATATAATCAATAAGTTAAAAAATCTGTCAGTTATGTGCATTTTGTTATCAAAATGATAGAATAGCGTCAATTTTTTATTGACCTCGAGAAAGAGCAAAGCCGATGATGAACCCAGAAAAAAACCGGATCGGAAGTGAAAAACACCGAGAACATCAAGGAAATCGTAATAAACAGGAAATTCGATCGCTTTGGTGGACGTGATCTTTCCTATTTTCTGGGCACGTTTTTAGTGGGAGAAAACGAAGAGGCCATCTTGTCAGCAGCAGTGCCTGCTGACGAGAAGGCAGAAGTTACTCCGAGGTGTTCATGGGACCCTGATCTCAGCTTTTTCGCGAGCTTCGATCAAAGGGCAGATGCGCTAAAAAAGGCGGTTGCCGTGCACCTGATCTCTGGGAATGTGGGTGCAGGCATTGAACTGATCGGGAGAAATACGTGGCTCATCAACGAAGAGATCGAAGGCACAGTGGTCATGGGGGAACGATCCATTACGTTAAAAGGTAAACCCCTTCAGATACTTGCGAGACTCGGTGATTTAAACCCCATTGAACTGGAAGAAAAAGATGAACCCATCGGTGGGGTGGAACAGCTGATTGCTCTTGATCTTCTTTCTGCTGACGAAATCGAAAATCAGTTCAATGAAGTGTTTCGTAAAGGCCCAAGAATCCCACCTGCAGTAACCAGGGAATCTCCGGCAAAATCCGTCACGCTGGGATAAATGTCACCCGCAGCAGGATATTAGAACCACAGATGATATTCAGCGCGGCTTATCAGCAGAGAACAGTTATTTCAGGAGCGTTTTGTCGATAAATTGCGGCAGCAATGAAACAGCATCAATATCGCCACGTCGCATCGAACTGGCCTGATTCAGCACATATTCAAGATATTTTCGCGGATCCACCTCATTCATGCGGCAGGTCAGAATCAGGCTGTACAGCAGCGCTGCCTTATTGGCACTCTCCGGCGTTCCTGTGAACATCCAGTTTTTTCTGCCCAAGGCGAAAGGCCTGATGTGATTCTCCATCCAGAAATTACTGATGGGAACAGTGCCATGATGGATGTAATCCGTCAGATATGGCCACTGATTTTTGATGTGAGTAACGGCCTGACCCAACAGGGATTTGGGCGGCGCATTAATGGTTTCAAAATCCGCTTTAATGGCTGCCAGAACAGGGGCTGATCTTTTCTCCCGGTACAATCTGCGCTGATCCGGGTCCATTTCTCTGGCCTCCCGCTCAATCGCATACAGCTGATTAATGGGGATTAGGAGCTGTGCCGTACGGCCAGTGCGCTGCTTATCCAGCGTTTTGACCACATCCATGAATTTGCGCCGTACGTGGTCCCAGCAGCCGACAGAAATAACACCTTCTTTTTTTCGGAGATCGTTGTATCCGGCATAGCCATCTGTCTGCAGAACACCCCTGAACTCCTTCAGCATGGTATTCGGATACACCGCGCCCCGTCCGGAGGCAAATTCAAACAGCACAAACCGGTTGCCCGCATCACAGCTGTGGTACCCCCAGAGGTAACCCTGCCGGCTGGGTTTCAGAGTCTGAACCTTTGTTTCATCCGCCTGCATCACACGGATGCTGGGGATTTGTGCCTTCGATGCCACACGCAGCGGCTCCAGTGTCTCCGCTGCCCGCATGACCCAGTTACCAAGAGTATTATCCGGAATGACCGCGCCCTGCCGCTCAAATATCTTTGACTGACGGTACAGCGGAAGGTGCTGCTCATATTTTTTAACAACGACCTCTGCCACAAATCCGGCGCTTGCCATGCACTTTGGGATCGCTGTCTCCGGTTTTTTGGCAGCCCGCAGGGTATCACAGCTGCGGCAGCAGTATTTTTTTGTGATGTGTTCGATGACTTTGAATGTCTCAGGGATATGATCCACCTGCGTGGATGTGTCCTCGCCTGCAGGGGTCAGCGTCTGTCCACAGCTGCAGGTCTTTTCTGCGTCTTCAGTCATGCCGGCATTATACCGGCCGGGAGATCGGCTGCCCAGGCCCCGCCGAATTTTTTTACCGGAAGCCCCCGAACTCCAGAAGAATCACAGACGCTGCTCAGCCGGATCCGCACAGACTGACCCACCAGAATCTCAATGTTGCCAATATCCGGGGAAGACTGGGGCGGTGATGGATGGATAATTTTTGCAGCTTTAAATGCAGAACCTGTTTCCCTCTCTGCACCCCATTGCTCCTCTTTAGGACTGCTGAAAGTAAAGACCCTCACCCCCGACCCCTCTCCCTGCGTAAACAGCACGCAGGGAGAGGGGAGAAGTTGTGGTGAAGTATATTACGAAACTCCCAACACTTCCCGCTGCCTGATAATCAACTCACGAATCCCATCCGTCGCCAGATCCAGCATCGAATCCAGCTCATCCCGTGAAAACATCTGCTTCTCAGCTGTCCCCTGCACCTCAATAAATTTACCTTTCTCATTCATCACCACATTCATGTCGGTGTCTGCAGAGGAATCTTCCGTGTAATCGAGATCAATCATGGGCTGACCATTAAAAATCCCCACAGACACAGAAGCCACGAACTGCTTAAAAGGTTCCGCTTTGAGCTTGCTGCGTTTTTTTAAGGAAGAAATGGCATCATGCAGGGCAATACAGCCGCCCGTGATGGATGCCGTGCGGGTCCCCCCGTCTGCCTGGAGGACATCGCAGTCAATGGTGATGGTGTAATCGGGAAAAGCTGAGAGATCAACCGCAGTTCGCAATGAGCGTCCAATCAGGCGCTGGATTTCCATGGTGCGTCCCGATTGTTTGCCGCGCGCCGCTTCTCTGGGACTGCGTTCATGCGTGGCGCGGGGTAGCATGCCGTATTCAGCCGTGACCCAGCCTTGTTTTGAGTCCCGGAGAAAGGGGGGGACGCCAGATTGAACACTCGCCGTGCAAAGCACTCGGGTTGCTCCGAATTCAACCAATACAGATCCTTCTGCGTGTTGTGTGAATCGTCTTGTGAAGGTAATGGATCGGAGTGCATCGGGCGCACGGTTTTCAAAACGCATGGTCAGGTCCTCTTGAGAGTAGGGCGCCATTATAGACTGACGATTTTGCTATTGATAACATGCTGGGACTTTTAAATGCCCCGGAAGCTACCAATGACTCACAGTATGACTGCTTTTGCTCGTAAAACCGTGGAAGGCCCCTGGGGCAGTCTGAGCTTAGAACTACGTTCGGTAAATCACCGTTACCTTGAACTCCATGTGCGTGTTCCTGAAACGCTCTCTTTTCTTGAGATGCCGCTGCGGGAACGGTTAAAACAATACGTGTCGCGCGGTAAAGTCGAATGCCAGATTCGTTTTCAGTCGATGGAGGGGGAGGCGCCTCAGTTTGTAGTCAATCTTCCTTCTGCCAAAGCCCTGATTAAAGCCCTTCATGAAATCGAAAGGCTGCTGCCGCATACCGCGTCCGTGAGTGCCCTTGATATTCTGCGCTGGCCGGAAGTGCTGAAAACCGCCGGCAATACTGATCTCACCGCTCTGCAACCTGTTTTGCTGGATCTCCTGGATCAGGCACTGTCAGATTTTACAGCCACCCGTCAGCGCGAAGGAGAAGACATTCAAAAGAACTTCTTTCAGCGACTGCAATTGATGACAGATGAACTGACGGTCTTAAAGCAACGCCTCCCGGCCCTTCAGGAACAACAGCGTGCCCGCCTCATGATGCGTCTGTCTGAAATGGCAACTGCGCTGGATTCAGGGCGGGTTGAGCAGGAAATGGTGATTTATGCGAATAAAAGCGATGTGGCCGAAGAAATTGAGCGCCTCGAAGCACATATTGTTGAAGTGAGAAGGGTGCTGACCCAGGGTGGATTGGTCGGTCGTCGTCTGGATTTTTTGATGCAGGAGATGAACCGGGAGGCGAATACGCTGGGGTCGAAGTCATCGGATCTTGAATCTACACGCGCATCGGTTGAGCTGAAGGTGTTGATCGAGCAGATGCGCGAGCAGGTGCAGAATGTGGAGTAGACTCATGATGTTAATTGGTATCCCGCCAAATAACCCGCCAAAACTACCTCGTTCAATTCAGTAACATCATGATGTATAATGAGATATGCCTATCAATAAACCAGACAAAAAGCTCGCCAAAGACCGAGGTGAATCCATTCATCTGATGGAGCCCATGCTAATCAGTGAGGGCTCGCCTCAAAGGGGATCCCTGACGGACCTCGCTTTGGAGTTGGGGCAGAAGAGCGCAGGCTTTCGCCGGTCCCTTCCCACAAGCTTATTGACCTCTCTCGCCGATCTCGTGCGCTCGATGAATTGCTACTACAGCAACTTGATCGAAGGACATGATACGCATCCAATAGATATTGAGCGCGCGCTCAAAGGCGACTACAGCAAGGACACAAAAAAGCGTGATCTTCAGGAAGAGGCCAAAGCGCACATCATGGTTCAACAATGGATCGACAGAGGGGGTCTGAAGGGCCGGGCTGTCACGATAGATGCCATCCGCGAAATCCATAAACGTTTCTGTGAGCAATTGCCAGACGACCTGCTTTGGGTCGAAGACCCAGCGACAAAAAAAAAGACTGAAGTGATCCCCGGCGAATTTCGCAACCGTGATGTCGCTGTCGGGAGTCATATTCCCGTCAGTGGGCCCGCCGTGCCACGTTTCCTCGGGCGCTTTGAAAAGGTTTACAGTCAGCTTGGTAAAACCGAGATGATCATTGAGACGGCGGCGGCACACCACCGTCTTGCATGGATTCATCCGTTCCTTGACGGCAATGGCCGTGTCGCCCGACTGATGTCACACGCCACGTTACTCGAAGTACTTGATACGGGTGGTGTCTGGTCGATTGCCCGCGGACTTGCCCGTAATGTCAACGCCTATAAAGGCCACCTTGCTGCCTGCGACCTGCCACGTCGCAACGATCTAGATGGAAGAGGACCTCTGAGTGAAGAAGCCCTGACGCAATTCACAGATTTTTTTCTCACAATCTGCATTGATCAGGTTACCTTCATGGAAAATTTGATGCAGCCAGATCAGCTGCGCACACGCATTCTGCTGTGGACAAATGAGGAAATCCGCATGGGTAGGTTACCGCCTAAGTCGGGTGCGCTGCTCGAAGCCGTGCTTTATCGCGGCGAAATTCCTCGCGCAGAAACACCGACAATTTTCGATGCCAGCGAACGCAGCAGCAGTCGCTTTATCTCTGCGTTGATTGAGCGTGGCGTACTGACATCAGAAAGCACGCGTGCACCTTTGCGTCTTGCTTTTCCCGCATCGCTCGCCTCGCGCTGGATGCCCGGATTGTTTCCGGATTAGGATGAAGACTGCCCCGTTGCCCGATTGAGCAGCATATTTTCATTGAACTGATTACCCAGCACCAACAACGAATTAGTCATGGCCTGCGCTGCCAATACCTCTTTTTGTGTCTGCAACAACTGACTGGTCACCACCAGCAATTGTGAGTTGTACATCAGGATCTGACGAAGCACCAGGCCAATATGTTCACTCGCCACCACCGAAAACCAGCCTGAATTACTGGCCTGTTGAATCAAATTAGCCTGTTGAGCGGAGGCGGCGCCGCCATTTTTGTAGTCTGCATAAATTTCACCCAAAACATGAATGTTAAACGTCTGGATGGAAGAGACGGTGTTGTAGAAATCTTTGTAGCGTTGCTTGTCTGCATCACTGCCCTGCCAGTCATCTCTTGGCAGGATATGTTTGATATTAAGTCCGGCGGTATTTTTGATATAGTTCCGCGCCGGATCAAGGCCCGCCGCTTCCGCGTAATTTTGATTGGCTATGAGATCTTTTATTCTTGGATCCGGACTGAAATAGGGGATGCCAAGCAGCGTCTGATAGGTCAGGTCATTGGTATAAGGCGCTGATGTTGGTGTCACCTCACTGCCCAGAAAGTCTGAGGTGAGATTTTGCTGAAGGTCATTGTTGATGGAAGTGGTGGTGAGAATGGTATTGGTATAAGTGGAAAAATCAGACTGCAACTGGCCGGTTTTATCATTCGTATCACTGGCACTCGGGGTGATCAGCCATTCATTTAAAAATGTCAGAATAAGATTGACGCTTTTGTCGATGCTGTAAAGGTATTGATAGGTGAGCTGGGTATAGGCTTCAATTCGGGAAAGCACCGCCACTGAGGCGTCATCGGCGATGGCTTTTGACTGGGGCAGCAGTGTCAGTACGCAGACACTGAGCGTGGCGCACGTTGCGGTGATGATTTTCCAAAGAGAGGTTCTTTGCATAGCACATGCTCCGCAGGTCAGTACTGAATATTGAGTTGTCCGCCCGTGGGAGGAGGAGTATTGGGCGAGCTGCCTGGGGTGGCTGCAAACCCGGAATAACTTTGTGAAGGTTCAGTGGCGCTTGTGCCATTTTCAGTATTGCCAGCCTCAGGTGTTGTTTCTTCAGGCGCTTGCGCGGGAGGCGCTGCAGTTTCAGGTGTCTGAGAGGGCGCAGTGTTATTGGTGTTTCCATTGGACGTATTGGTGGGGTTGGATGCCACTGGCAATGAGGGTTCAGGGGCATCGGGTTTGATGGCAGGTAAAGCATCGAGTTGTTTTTGAATGGTATTAAATCCCTGATCGGTCATGGCTTTGCGATTTTGATCGCTGAGTGTTTTAACTTTGCCCTGAAACTCTCCGGCTGACATGACAGGCATGAGTGGCGGTACTTTATTGATGCCAGGTTTCAGGTTGGTGGGTGGTTCTTTGGCATTAAATAACTGGGCGGAAGATATAGAAATTAAACAAAAAGTCGCTATAAGAAAAAAAATATTCCATTTCAACTTAAGCATGTTTTTGCTCCAAAGCCTTGGTGACCAAGGTAAACCGTTCCGGGGAAAAAACCCGGGTTAATAATCGTAAGCGTTCAAAGGTAATATTTCGTCGCAACAAGAGTCCTGCCAGCATGTTTTCAGGGGTATTGTGTTCTTCTGCATACATTAAGACTTTTGAGGCAGACCCAGGTTCAATGGTGTCGATGGCTTGCAGGATGCGCAGGATGCGGGATGTTTTGATATGCGCACACAGGCTGACAAAAGATTCTTCTTTTGCGAGATCAAAGCGTGATATTTGGTCAAACAGGGTGCCCATTTCAGCAAGGGATTTTTCAAGCGTAGGGTCACCGTCCAAGGTCCAGTTTTCAACAGTCTCCATGAAGGCAATGACACGATAAATCATTGGATCGTTGTAGTTTTTCCAGAATTCGTGTGAGGCATCCAGATCCAATGCGGGCATGCTTGAGATGTTCCCTGTCAGTTAAGAGAAACAGTTTTAAATAGTAAGAGTAAAATGAAGAGGTGTCAAAGTCAGAGTGTTGTTTTTGAGCGGGTCTGATGATACGTTATTGACTGTCATCAAGGCCGTTTGATATGCCACTCAAAGACATCGTCAAAGTTAATCGCAAAACCTTTTTTAACCCAAGCGCCTGGCTGGGTTTCGGTCAGTTGAGTTCTCAATTTCGCAATACGGTTGATTTGGCCAAAGGCATTGTCACCCCTGAGCAGGCGCGTCGCCAGGAGACCTTTGATCAGGCAATGTCCCGGTTGCGGTTAACTGACAAAGATGTGCATGCCATGTGGGTACGATATCTGCTCTACACACTCTTTTTTTTCGTGCTGGGGACAGGGCTTTTAGTTTATGGATTTTATCTTCTGATTGAAAACGGATCTTTTCACGGTTTTATCCTTGCGCTTGCCATTGCATCTCTCGCATTCGTCAATGCGTTTCGTTTTCATTTTCTTTCCTTCCAGATCCGTCGCCGCCAGCTGGGATGTACTTTTAAAGAATATTTCAGGCAATTAGTCAATTTTACAGGCGGGAAAACCGATGATTAGCCTGTTTCAGATTGCGCCCAATGATCAGTCCGTGATTTATCTTGGCCAGATTTTTGGCATGATCAGTCCAGATGTCCTGATGCCAGACAGTGCATCGATGTTATTTGGTGTCCTGTTTAAAGTATTTAATACCTCAATGCTGACTTTGGGCGCTGCCATTGTCATTTACACAACCATTGTGGGCCTGCTCAAAACCGCGCAGGAAGGGGAATTTTTGGGTAAGCAGTGGAGCTCCCTTTGGGTGCCCTTGCGTACCGTTTTTGGGATTGCAGCGCTCTTTCCCCTGCCGACTGGGTATTCTGCCATTCAGGTTATTTTTATGTGGTTTATTATGCAGGGGGTGGGTGCGGCAGATTCCCTGTGGAGTGCTGTCATTAACTACAACATTATTGCAGGTTCTCCAACAGCGCCTCAGACAGGTCTTGGGACCATGGATCTGGACGCTAAAATGTCCACCCTGTTTCAGGGCTTGGTTTGTCAGTCTGAAGCGCATCGAAACAGTGTGGATATTGTGCCAGGGCCATTGCCTTTTCCTGTTTCTTACTATTGTCATGCCAACAGCGGCAAAGATTTTTGTAAAAACCCAGTGCAGGATCCTCAGCTTGCCATTTCAGATGATGTCAGTAAAAACACTTATTCACTGGGACCACAGGATGGCGGATGCGGTAAATTAACTTATTGTCTCGAACAATCCGCCGGTAATGATGGCTCGGGCGCCTGCGATAGTGCCAACAAAAAATCCGCCTATCAATGTGCTATTTGTCAGGCACAAAAAAAATCGTTGAAACAGATTATTCCTGTACTGGCAGGCATTGCGGATAAAGTGGCAGAAGCTGATGATGACTATGTGCGTGAGAAGGCGTACCAGCAATATGGCGAAGCAGCCAAACTGGTTTCACTCTTTACGTCAGGCTCTGGAAATTACCAAACACCGCAGTGGATTGTTAATTATTGTAATGATAAAGGTGATTCGGATATCAAAGACTGCGTTGTCAATGGTCCTGCAACTTATGATGGGTCGACGTTCAGTCCTGATAAATATAATGTCAGCAAAGACGCCATTAAATCTTTGTATTTCCCCTACAGTATTACGCCTTTTATGACAAATAATACTGCAGGATCAACGGCATCCAACGCGACCAATTTTATCCAGGCAGTGCATGATCTTTATGCCTCCACCCTGTCACAGGTTGTCACCACGATTCAAAATCAGGTTGTTAATTTACCGGAAGGTCAGGGTGGCAATACATGGCAGCGTGATGCCAAAAATCAGGGATGGATTTTTGCCGGGGGGTATTTTTATAAAATCATTTCTGAATCCAAAAAGAATATTGATGCGGGACTGCCGCAGTTGGATGTGGCTGCAAAGCAAGATTCCAGTGATATCAATCATTTTCGAAATAATTACAATGCGGCCGGCAATATGCTGACAGAAATACGGACTGCGGCTGCTGCGAATACGCCGGGTCAGAATATAGGGGCTGTGCCATCGAATTTTGGGGAAGCCTCTGGCGCTATTCAGGATGCGAGTACGGCGATTATTAATGCGTTTATGAATTGTCTGAATACAGATCAAAATCAGGCCGGCAGCCCCTTTGCTTTGACTGGAACTGCCAGCAAGACCACCAATAATCCGCTGTTGTCGGTTGCAACATTTGGTTATCAGTTGATGATTCTGGCGCAGCTCTTATTTGCAGCGCTTGTGACAATTGTGTTTTTTAGTGTGGCTTTGGCGACTGTTAATCCTATTTTCATGGGCAATGGTCTGACGATGAGTCCTATCGGTGAAGCTGTCAAAGCCGTACTGGGGATGATCAGTCCCCTGGTGGTGCTTCTGATTGCCACGATGTATTCCATGGGCGCCATTCTTGGCATTTATGTGCCATTGATTCCATTTATGATTTTTTCAATGGGCGCCATTGGGTGGATGCTTGCGACGATTGAGGCGATGGTCGCAGCCCCTGTTGTCGCATTGGGGATACTTTCTCCGGGCGGTCAAAATGAAATATTGGGTCGTGCAGAACCCGCTTTAATGCTGATGTTGAATCTGTTTTTGCGCCCCAGTTTGATGGTCATTGGGCTGATGGCAAGCACGCTGGTCTCTATACCAGCCATGAAATTAATTAACACAACCTTTCTGGCAACGATTAAAATCATCATGACAAATCCGGGGTTGTTCGAACAAATTCTGTTTATTACTTTCTACTCGTCCTTTGTTGTGACGGTTATCAACAAATGTTATTCGTTGACCTATGTGATCCCTGAGCGGGTTCTCACCTGGATTGGTGGTCAGGCTGTGCAGTATGGCGAAGCAGAAGCGCTGCAGGCATCCAAACAGGCCATCGAAGGCGGGGCACAGGGTACAGTGGGCGCAGGGAAAGAAGTGGGGGGACATGCAGCCCATGCCGGTGGAATGGTGGGTCAGCTTTCAACTGGCGTGAAGGCGAAGGTTAAAGCCAAGTCGGAATCTGATGCGGCTGCAGCTGCAGCTGCCAAGAAAGGGGAGCCGTAATAAATAAATCAGAGGCAGGCTGGCGAGAAATTTATTTATCCTGAGGCGAGATGATTTAATATAAAAGCAAGACTGATTATTCCGAGATAAATAATTGCGGCCCGCAGTGGCATTTTGGCAGTTTTAAGCAGTCTTTTTATCAAAGGTGTTTTCTTTACAGTCAGCTTTCGGTCCGAAAACCAGGTATTTCCATACGAAATTAAAATCTCTTCCCCTTTTTGAATGGAGCGGGTGGCGGTAAATGTAATCAGTCCTGTTGCCTCATTGAATTGATATTTTGCATTGGGTTGGTCGGAATGATTATAAATGCTGCCAAAACCAAGAATAATGGCGGTGCTGTGTTCGTCGAAATAAAAAGCGTATCGGTTGATTTCTCTGTCTGAAACGGAGGCTTTGATAAAATGGCAGTCTTCAACAACTTCGTCCTGACGGATATGATCAGTCGCAAAAACCCCGTAGCCATGCAGGGGTGAGTGTTTGACGATGATGGGGCTCTGGTGTAAGATTTTTTTCATCATTTTTCCCTGATGTCGTCATTGTGAGGCAGCTCGCAATGACGGGTTTATCTGAACGGGTTGCTCCGCATCGATGTGGCAGGTGTTTATTTCATCCCTGCATCTTTCGCCGCACTTTCCCCCATCCCGGCAATCAACTGATACTGCCTCTCCGAAATCATGCCACTTTCAAATTTTGCCTTCGCATCCTGCTCCATCGTCTGCCCATGCTTTTGCAGCAGTTTCCGTGTCATCGCCGTCACGCTCTCAGGATCGGTCTCCAGCAATTGATCCCGGATCTTTTCATCAAACACCAGATATTCCCTGAGTGCCACCCGTTTGCCATCGAGTGTCGGAATCAGACGCTGCGAAATGACCAATCGTACTGTTTCGATGATATCAATGGTGCGCCCATGCCGTTCTTCAGCTGGAAAAGTGGTCACCAAGCGGCGCATGGTTTCAGCCACACCATTGCTGTGCAGGGTGGTATAAACTGGATGCCCTGTTATCGCCGCCTCCATAACAGATCCGATGGTTTCAGCATCGCGGGCTTCACCCACCAGAATCAACCGGGGTTTGCGGCGCAGTGCATTGCGGACACCGGATGCAAAATCCGGCAGATGTCTCGGAATTTCAGACTGGCTGATGACACAGGAAATACGTTCAATGCCATCGTAGACAAATTCAATGGGAGCCTCATATGTCAGAATTTTCCGGTGGCTTTCGGCGCCTTCGGCAATATTTCGGATAATGGAGGCGAGCAGCGTGCTTTTACCGGAACCGGTGGCACCTGTCACATAGACTACGCCCTGTTCCGGGGAAATAGCCTGCAGGACGGTTTCAGGCAGGTTCATGCTCTCAAGGGTTGGTGGAACACCGGGCACTGTTCGTGCGGTAATTTGCAGGCCATCATGTCCTTCCACCTGACAGCCGGTGGCATTGATACGAAACCGATAACGATCCGAGCGATTGGGGCGGATCTCGTAATGGGTATCGAGATCCTTGCCCGAGAGAATCTGAGTCATGGCGTTGGGGCCATACATTTCGTTGATGACTTCTCCGACCTCGGTATTGGACAGGCGTCTGCGGGTAACTTTGCGCAGACGGCCAAAAATTTCGGCAAAAATCGGTTCGCCTGTCTGCAGGGTAATGTCTGAGGCCCCCAGTTTGACGCTGTGCATCAGAATTTCATTGGCCGCATCAATGGACAGACGGATGGGCTCCTGGGGAAAAAGAAATTCGTGACCGGTATCACCTGGCATGCTCAGTCTCCGTTGGGTACCACGATGGCTTTCCACCGTTTGGAATTGGTCTGGAGGCTTGGCAGTACGGTGATACGTAAGACCTGATCATTAATATGCATGTCGGTCCCATCACCGGTGACGCCCATTTCGGTGCGTGAAACAAAAGGGGCGCTGACCATCTTTTCCTGCAACAGTTTACGGTAGAGCACCATGCCATTGTAATCACGCTTCAACCGTGCGAGATTCTGCCGAAAAATGCTGTAAGCCTGTTCGATGCCTTTCTGCCAGCCGCGGTTAATGTTGGTGCGCCAGACTTTTCGTTCTTCTGCGTTGCGTGGCAGCAGAATTTTGTCCGGCATCTCGGGAGAGCGGTACTGCAACCAGAGATAATCCCGCCAATTGGGAGGGGTGGTTGCGAAACGCGCCTGCTGGATGATGGAATAGGTTTTATCAGAAATGCGAAGCGTATTGGGATTGGCAAGATTCAGGGTGTTGTTACCCTCAACCAATATAGGGGGCAGAACGCCGTGACTCAACATCATGCCGTTAAAGTTGTAAATGGTATCGAGATACCATCGGTCTTTTTTCATGCGGGTATTGATTTCAGCAGCAGCCCATGCAAGTCCTCCCTGAGCGCCAAGACTCATGGCGGTTTCGGCGAGTGCTTTGGAGCGGAGCCCGCGGGCTGCAGCATTGTCTGAAGCACTGGTGACATCATCTGCGGTTAATTCCTGCAGACTGTTTAAATTATTGACGTCTAAAGTGTGATGGGATGTTTGTGTGCAGGCTGTTATCAAGCCGATTAAGATCAATATAAGGATAAATGGTTGCTTCACGTACAGTTTCCTGTTTAATTGCGTGCATAGCGAAGTTCGATGATCCGGTCATCAGGATAAACGGCAATGGTGGCCCGCCGTCCGCATTGATATCCCACATCACGCAAAATATCTGCAATCATGGTGTTTTGGCTATAGACGGATACCAGTAATGGAATCGCAGGTTCTTTGCCCAACACCCGCAAATGGTAACCAGTGACTTTGGCCATTTCACGGACCAAAGGTTCAACCGGGCCTGACCAGTCAACGGAAGTGATTCCTCCCATGCCATAAGAAGCCGGATTGGGAGAAGGTGCCAGTCGTGGCAGGGGGTGGGCTGCCTGCGCGGTTTCAGACAGACGTGTCATGGAGCGGCTGACGGCATATGAGGCTTCCGCAAGCGATGCATCCGTTTCTGTGGTCGCAACCGTCTGTGTGGGACGCGGTGCACAACCGACAAGGGCCAGAAGTGATGTGAGGATGAAAAGAATCGTCAATTTCTTCATAAGCATCATAGCTACCTGCGCTTCCCAATCAGGGATTGAATCAGGAATGACTTGGTGCTGTCAAGGCAGGATCTGAAATCGTAGGGGCGACCGGCCGGTCGCCCCTACGTGCGTGGATTCAGGCGTGACAAAGGCAATTTTGAGAAAAGACGGATACTATATATAATAGCAGCAGCCATCCTATGGAGTTTTCTATGGCCCACTGGCGCGATACCGCAAGAAACGTCCGGCTATGGATCGTGGACTTCCGCGCCTGTTTTCCGCTGCTGGTTTTATTGTTTCATATCCGTCTCTGGACCTTCATCGTGGCGATCATCACCACGGGCTTTTTTGCCCTGCTTGAACGATATGGATTTTCATTGATTGTTTTTATGCGCTGGCTGCGCTGCTATATTGCAGGACCCCGCAAAATATCACAGCCCTGGTGGAGGAAGTAGATCATGGATTTTTCAAAACAACTGGGCGTGATCGCACGGCGCATGGGTGTGAGTTTCAGTTTAAACGGCCGTCCCATGACCATGGATGAAGTTTTTTCGCCGGCAGGGTTGCTGCCCGGCATTGCAAGGCGCGCGGATCAACTGTGTTCTCTCTGCCTTGGTTATGGCATTGGTGCCCGTTTTGATGAGGCGGAAGGCTCTGTGTTGGGTGTCAGTGTGGTATTCGATGAGATGACACCGGATACTTTAAGATTGCTGTGTATGGTGGATGTTCTCCATGAACTGGCACTTCCCACGCCCAGAGGGGGTCTCACCGAGCTTGACCAATTATTATATGATTAACTGCCACCCTGTTGTACTTCTTTGATTTTATTTGCATAAATATATCTCTTTCATTCCATTGGTAATTCCATAGCGCTCCGGCACTTTTTTTTATCTGCACTATACTCGAGATAGAAATTGTCCCTCCTGGAGGTGTTTATGAGTGAAGAGAATGGTTTAAATGCATTTGGTGATCTTTTCAATGAAATCACCACCCTCGAAAAAAATCCATCCGGGCGTTATGTTGAAACACATCCACTGCAGAGTGTTGTGTCAGAGGAAGCATCGGAAATATTTACACAGTATGAAGATACTGTTGAATATCCAATGAGCAGCTTTGACCAGGAAGTTTTGATGAGTTCTCTCGTCAAAAAATCAGATAAAACCTCAGGCTTCATAGAGTTTGACTATGAATACGCGGTATACACTCTGAATGAGACCTATATGGATCCTGTTAACCAGGCTTCATTCAACCGCAAGATCAATGAAATGCCGGTTGACGTGCTGGTGGCACTCGCGGGACAGCATCTGCTGTATGCAAAATATTCCGCCGAAAATCCCGGGGCGCCGGACGCACTGTCCGGCGAACTCTGTCTCACGCTTTATCGTGCAGCCATGAAAAAAATCGATGAATCCGGGCTGCGTGAAGACAATCAGATAAAAATCAAAGATTACTTTGCTGCAATGGCCCGTGGAGAAAGTGATCCGAAAGTGGAGCAGGAAATTGTTGCAACGCTCAGGAAAAATGCCAATGATCTGAAAGAGCTGGACGATGCTGAAAGTCAGATTTCAGATCTTGCAAAAGTATTCAAATATGACAGAGTAAATAAAGAAGAAAAATACGAAAGTGACCTGATCGCTGATCTGCTGGCAGCAAAAGAACCCAGACTGCTGAATGAAGTGGACAATGCACTCACGGTGATTGCTGACAGCATCAGGGGGGATGGATTCAGGGCAGGCAGAGGTGATGCAATTATAGAGGGCCTTGAGAAAATTTCAGGCGACATTGCGGCTGCAAAAAAAGCAGGCATCAGAAAAACAGGCGCCCAGTACGAAGATGCGACAGAAGAAGATGAACTTGAGAATGAGAAAAAAATCGAAGATATCCAGACCCGTTTAAAGGGCATCCACAGCATGATTGGAGCGGTGAGAGAATCCATCACCGGAAAAAAATCGCAGCCAAAATTTTCTCTCAATGTTGAATCCACATGGGATTCAATTAAAACGGGTTTCACAGAGCGGGTTCCTTTTTTTGGCCATCGCGAGGTAAGACTGACAGAGTTTCCGCTGGCTGCGCTTTCAGGAAATCAGGACCCGGGGGCAGCTGTTTTCAATACCTTTAAAAAAATAGCAGGAGGAAAAATAGGTGTTACCCGGATCTATGCAGATCTTGATGCACAGCCCCGGATTGCTGTACCCGAAGGGGATATTTCTGCACTGGTCAATGGCATTGCCCTGCTGTCTCATCTTCAGACCTACAGAGGATCGAATGAATTTTCCCGCGCCTGCCGGATGGAGGACAGAAAAAAGAAAATTAAAAAAATGGACAAAGTGATCGCAGATCTTGAAAAATCAATCCAGGTTGCGGTGCAGCAGATGGATGATTCAAGAATCAGTGAAAAATCCGCCATGATCCAGGTGATGGATCAGATTATGGGACGGACAAAACAGGAATCTCTTTCTGAAGTGGAAAATCTGAAAAATACCCTTGCCCTGCGCGGAGATGTTGTCAGTGAAGTGGAGAGAGAAAATTTTATCAGCAATTTCAGGAATAAAAGCCTTGGCATGGTGGGGTGTCATACCAGACTCCTTCAGGATCTGTATCTGTCAACCCGGGATAAATTTGAAAACAGAGTGCTGCTTGAAGGGGATGGAACAACATCCGGAATGGATTTATCAAAGAAACCCAACAGCCGCTCCCGGCGCAATTTTGTCAGTGATAAACTGGAAAATTACAACAAAGGCGTCCCAGCCGAGGTAAAGCGACTGGTTGCAGATGCCAAAGCCGGCGGTATGAGCAAAGAAGAACTGAAAAAATTCAAAAAAGCCACGCTCGCAGCACTGATGGGGGAACACACAGCCTTTGTGCCTTTTGCAGACAGAAAAATATGCTGCATTGACCGGAAAGAAGCGGATGGTACGGTTATCTCTGATTTTTATGCAGGAAAGAATGAGAAATTTCCCAAAGATGATCCAGATTTTTATATGAAATGGGCTGCCACCTGGGTCCAGGACAACCGAAACAAAACATCGCCCGCTGCCAGAGACAGCTATCGTCCGGTGCTGACAAGAGGGGATGCGATGCCGGATGAATTTGTGTATGCCGTTCAGGCTTACTGTCAGTTCAATGGTTATCGGGCACCGCGTATCAGACGGGGACAGGATAATCATGGCAGAGATATGGAAGTTTTTGTGGAAAGAAGCGAAAAAGTTCAGTCCTACAAAGAATACATTTCAGCCAATCAGAATAAAATGGAAAAATATCTTAAAACAATGCTCGGAACGCCTGATAAAATCCGGACAAGAATAACAGGTATTGTGGATTCCCTGCGTGCGGTCGCTGAAATTGATCATGCGATTCATGAGGCACAAAAGGAATTTAACCGGCCGGATGAATCAGTGGCTGCAAGAAATACTTTTGTAAACTTTGAAAATATGAATGCGGCTGCTGTTGAAAATGAAATTCAAAATGAAAACATTGATGATAAAAAGCCGAAATATGATGATGAACAGTCTTTCATGATGGAAGAAAAGGAAGATTATGAAGAAGAGTATGAGCTGTGGAACGAGGTGTATGAAGACAAGCCGGCAGACCTGGAACCTGAGGAAAATCCTCTTAATGTCTCCCGCAAAAAATCAATTCCGCAGGCGCCTAATGCCCCTGAGCCGGAGCTTTCTGTGTTAGTCAAGCCTCAGCCTCA
>Ga0206941_10106_pt1 | contig 24279 bp, 24 predicted proteins | sample Alteio_BWOrgHeat_9_FD_153251 | JGI IMG/M metagenome (GOLD analysis project Ga0206941, IMG submission 153251) | Enriched cells from forest soil in Barre Woods Harvard Forest LTER site, Petersham, Massachusetts, United States -... | ecosystem: Environmental > Terrestrial > Soil > Temperate forest >...
AATAGACGAGTCTTTTAACTGGCTTCATGTGTAGGGGGCGCAGCACGCAGGTCCACCGGGCGAGGTTGCGCGCGGCGAGCATCACGTTTTCGACCACCAGAGCACCTTCATTGTTCCATAGGCGGGAGTGCGAAAGACGCGTGGAATGAGGGCGTGGCAGGGGTGGAACCTGATTGGTGACGGGGGTATTTGGGTTGCCTGAAGGCGTGAAGTACTGCAGGCTAACGCGGTGGGAGAAGAGCGCATCTAGTTAGTACATGGGTTGGCGCTGATTGAAGCGCCCTCTCGAGTAAAAGCAAGTTGCGTGAGGGAGCAGGGTTTTCGCGATTTCCCCTGCTTGCTGCCGGCGAAGGAGAATCGCGTGCCAGCCGGCAGACCTTGCGCAGCAAAACGGACATGCAAGCAACGCAATGGGATCCCGAGGTGCAGTAATGGCGGAAGCAACGAAGAATGAAGCAACAGAGAAGGTACTGCTTGAAGTGATTGAAGTCCTGCAGGACGGACAGAAGGGTTTTGCTGAGATTGGCGAACACTTGAAAGATGAGCAGTTGAAAAAGTATTTTCTGGCCGAAAGCCTGAAGCGAGCGAGCTTCAGGGGAGAGCTGGAGAGCGAGCTGCATCGCGATGGGATGGTGGACGTGAATCAGTCCGGCAGTGTGAGCGGCGACCTGCGCCGGGTCTGGGCTGGCCTCAAGTCGAAGCTTGGCGGCGGCGATCACGCGCTACTGGAGACCGCGGAGCAGGGTGAGGACGAGGCCAAAAGGAAGTACAAGGAGGCCTTGGAGCACGAGCTTCCGCTGCCGGTGCGGCAGCTGCTGACAACGCAGTACGAGCATGTTTTGACGGCGCACGATTTTGTGAAGCGGCACCGTGATGCGTTGAAGAGCTAGAAGAAGGCTGTTTGAGATAGAGAAAGGAGCGGCCTATGGCCGCTCCTTTTCTTTGTTTGAGCCACAGGTTTAGTGCGGCTGCGGCTAATAGCCGATGTGATGAAGATAGAAGACAACGCAGCTCGCGGCGAGGCAGTAAATGCCGAAGAGATACCACTTGCCGCTTTCGAGCCAGGAGCTGAGCCAGCGCAGGGCGGCGAGGCCAGCAATGAAGCTGAAGATCATACCGAGTCCGGCAGCGAGGAAGCTCGAGTGCATGGCTGCGGAGTAAGCGACGGCAGAAGCACCGGCGAGTTTGGCTTCGCTGCCGGCGTGCAGCAGGCGGAGCAGCTCGCGAGCGATGGCCAGCGGCGTGATGATGACGGCGAGAGCGAAGGAGAATTTCTCGGCGCGGTCGCGGGCGGAGCCGGTGAGCAGGCTGGTGGAGATGGTGGCACCGGAGCGCGAAAAGCCGCGGAAGGGAAGGCAGATTCCTTGCACCGCGCCCATCCAGCCGGATTGAGAGAAGGTGAGGTTCTCGCCAGAGCGGTTGAGCGAGCGGGCGTAGTCGGGTGCGGTGTGTTCGGTAGAACGCTCCTTGAGGCCGGCCCAGAGGATGAGCAGGCCAGCGGCGAAGAGTGCATAGGCGACGAGATCGAGGCGGCCGAAGAGGTCTTCAATTTGTGCTTTTGGAACGCCGGGGAAGGCGAGTTTGGCAACGAGCTTTTGCAGCGGGTAGCCGATGAGTCCGGTGAGGAACGTAGCCCAGATGGCGCGGATGGCGAAGCGTTTGAAGGCGTCTGACGAGGCGAAGTAGGCGCGACGCCACTGAGGCCAGAAGTAGACAATGACGGCGAACATGGTGCCGGTGTGCAGCATGACGAGCACAAGTGTCATCTGCGGCGACGAAGGATCGAGGCCGAGAAGTTTTTCCGCGACGACAACATGGGCGGAGCTCGAGACGGGCAGGAGTTCGGCGAGACCCTGGATGATGGCCAGGAGAAGGATCTTCAGCAGAGGCATAGGGAGATTCTAAAGGAGTTCTCAGTCGCGGTCGGAGCCGTAGATGGGGATGCCCTGCGCCACGCGGAAGGCAATGCTGGCGGCGCGGGCCGTGTAGTCCGATTGCGGATACTTCTGCTTGAGCTCATCGGCGATGGTCTGGCACGCCTTGGCGGCGGTCTGCCCGCGCTTGGGGTTGTCGTCAATGGTGTACATGGTGACGAGCACACCCTGGCGATAGGCCGCGTTGTAGAGCGCCTCGGCGGATTTAGGGCCGCCGGGATAGCGGTCGGCGTACTTGAGATAGAGATTCGTTTCCTGTTCCGGGCACTTGGGAAGACCCTGCCAGTCGCCGCAGAGCTGGTTGTCCAGCAAATCAAAAGCGGCGCGTGCGGCGAAGGGTGAATCGGCGTAAAGCTTCATCACCTTTTTCAGGTCGCCTTCAAAGAGCTGCGGGCGGAGGTAGGCTTCCTGTTCGTGCGCGCTGGGCAGCGTGGCAATGTCGAACTTGTCGAGCTGCCAGCGGATGTCAGCGGAGCGGAAGGCAGCTTCGGCAGCGAGCGGTGATTGCGGGAAATACTCGAAGACGCGGCGATAGAGCAGGTGGGCGGCCATGGCAGCGTTGGCGGGAGGATGCGGTTGCTGGGCCTCGGCTTCGAACTCGGCGGCTGCGCCGTAGATGAGCGCGTCGCCGTTGGGAGTGGTGGGGCCGACGATGCCTTTGTCGCGGATCCAGCCGGCGCTTGGCTCCGGGTTGTCACCCGGCGCGGAGAACTCGGGCTTGCTGTCGGGGTCGGCATCGTCCTTGGCATCGGTGTTGGCGAAGACATTCACCCACGGACCATTGCGCGCGGTGACTACAATTTCGTGGCCGGGAGTAACGGTGATGACCGGCGGAGCGGTGGAGTCGGCCGTAACGTAAACGTTGGCGGTGTGCAGAACGGTAGCGCGGGCAGCGTTGTCATAGCCGGATTTGTCGTTCTTGTGGTTTTTTTGAGCCGTGATGGCTGCGGCGGCAAGCAAGAGTGCGAGCCCACTCATCGTGCAAACGACGCGCGATGAATGGGGCACCCGGAATTTTGCGAAGGTTGGCATGCTGAGGAGTTAGACGTGTGCGGCGGCGGATTCGGATTCAAGCTGGGAGCGGAGGTCGGGGTCAAGGTTGCCGCCGGAGACGAGGACGACGACTTTGGTGGTCGGCGTGACGTTGGGGAACTCGTGCGCGTGGAAGAGCGCGGCAGCAAGGGTGACGGCGCCGGAGGGTTCGGCGACGATGTCCGTCGCAGCGAGGAAGATGCGGAGAGCGGTGCGGATTTCGTCTTCGGTGACGGTGACGATACCGTCGACGAATTGGAGGATGTGCTCGAAGTTGGAGCGGCCGAGGGATTGTGTGCGGAGGCCGTCGCAGAGGGTGCGAGTAGTTTTTTCGGCTGGCCACTCGACGAGTGTTTTTGTGCGGAAAGATTCGGCGGAGTCGCCGGAGAGTTCGGGTTCGCAGCCGAAGATCTGAGGCGAGGTGCGATTGGCGGCTGCGCTGGCTAGTTTGATTGCGGTGGCTATGCCGGAGAGCAGGCCGCCTCCGGAGACGGGCGAGAGGACGAGATCGGCGCCGGGAAGCTGTTCGAGAATTTCGAGGCCGCAGGTGGCCTGGCCGGCAATGATGGCCGGATCGTCGTAAGGCGGGACGATGGTGTAGCCGTGCGCAGCGGCGAGTTCTTCAGCTTTGAGTTTGCGTTCGGTGGATGCGGGGCCGACGGTGACGATTTCCGCGCCGAAGGCGCGTGTGGCATCCATCTTTACTTGAGGCGAATTAGCCGGCATCACGATGACGGCTTTCGCGCCGAGTGCTCGTGCGGAGAAGGCGACGCCTTGCGCATGATTTCCGGAAGAGTACGTGATGACGCCGCGCTTGAGTTCTTCGGGTGAGAGCTGCGCGATCATGTTGTACGCACCGCGGAGCTTGAAGCTCTTGATAGGCTGCGCGGATTCGTCCTTGAGATAGATGTCAGGCGCAGTGTCAGCGAGAGCGGAGAAGCCGGCTGCGCGAAGGCGATCGCGAGAGAGCGGAACGAGCGGCGTGCGTACGGTGACGGTCGCTATGCGGTCGCGGGCGGCGAGGATGTCGGCGAGGGCGATGAGGGAAGGCACAGTTTTATTAGACATGAAAGGCCAGAGTGAGCGCTACAAGTCCGTATGCGACAACGATGATGAGAGTTATCCAAAATGCGAGAAGAGGCAGAGATTTACGTCGGCCAGCAGGTAGGGCATCGCTGCCTTCTGCGGAACGCCGCCTCGATCTTTCAGCAAGAAATGTGAATAAGGCCGCTATCGATAGCCAAAATGCTTCTCCGAGCAGGAAGGATTTTCGGGAAAGCGTAAACCCAAGGCAGGACATAAGTGCCATTAATAGCGCTGTGAGCTCAAAGCCTGCATAGATTCTCCAGCGTTGTACTCGGTGAGAGAGGAAGAAGATTATTAGCAGAGCGACAAAAAAGAGGATGGAAAAGAGAAAGAGATATCCAGCATTGATCGAGGTGAGGAAGTCTTCCATTATCGACTCTCCGCCGCGTGCAGTATCAGCGCGAAAAAGTGCACAAGCCGCCATTGGTCCATAGCGGTAGGATTCGCCCCGTCGAGATTGATGTGCGAAAGCACGGGGCTGATGAGTTCGGCCTGCAGTGAAGCTGCGGGGAGCTCTTCGGCCATCCAGACGGTTTCGGCGGAGGGGATGATGTTGTCGCCGGCGCCGTGGAGAAGATAGACGGGCGTGGTGAGCTGCTTCAGATGCCCGTGTGGGCTGACGCCGGCCATGTCTTCGATGTGCAGCGTTTCAGCGTGTGCGAGTTGGGCGCGGGTGATGGGGCTGGTGGTGTCGATGAGCTGGTGTGCGAGAGTGAGCTGCGCGGGAGTGAGAGCGGCGAGTGCGGTCTTTTCTCCGGGCCAGTCTTCGTAAAGATGCGCGCGGAGGACGGCGCGGATGGGCGCGAGGTCGGCGGCTTGGTCGGGCGGAATGAAGTCTTCGAGGTGCTCGTACTCCAGCACGAGCGCGCCGTACTCGTGCGGAGCGAGGCGCTCAGAAGCGCCGGTGGGCAGCGGGTCTTCACCGGTGCGGTAGAAGGTGGCGACGCGGGCCATCTCATCCTGCGAACCGATGGCGACGACGAACTTGATGCTGTGATGCCACTGCGGGTCGGAGGCAGCGAGGAGCGCGAGGCCTCCGGAAAAGCTAAGGCCCATGACGCCGACGGGGACACTGGCGGGCGCAGTGTAAAACTTGGCCTGCGATTTTTCAGTGACCGCCTGATTTTGTGCGAGCCATGCAGCGGAATCGCCGATGGTGGCGATGGAGTTGGCGCCGACGTGATAGTCCTTGATGTCCGGCAGCTCAGGCGTGAGGACGCGGAGACCGCAAGAGGACATGGCGGAGGCGAAGGCGATGAGGCGCGGTTCGTCGATGCCGAGATGGTGGACGCCGTGGAGGACAACGATAGCGGGTGCGTTGGGATGGTTCTGCGGTTCATAGAGACGCGCGCGGATGGGACCTTTGGAGGTAGGGATGGTGAGGTCCTGCGTGGTGATGGGCTCCGTGGTGGTCTTATGTAGGAGCCAGGGGACAGGTTTGTTGGCGACGAGGTCGAGCACCGCGACGGCCTGCAGGTGAGCACGGACGAAGGGCCACGCAAGAACGCTTAGAAGTAGAACGATCAGTAAAAAGAGAGCGGCGAGTTTGTGGCGGTGGTTACGGCGGCGTGCCGGTGGGAGGCGATGCGCAAGTTCGGCAATGCTGTGGTCGGGCGCCATGATGCGATTAGCGGTGGAAGTGGAAGACAACCAGGATGACGAAGCTGAGCACGCTGAAGAGCAGCGTGGCAATCAGGAGGCGGCGACTGCCGGCAACGAGATTTTCGAGTTTTTCGACGCGCAGTTCGGCGGACTGGAGAGCGATGCGGGAGTCGTGCAAGTCGGTGGCAAGAGTGGACATCTTCTCACCCTGCTCGTTGAGCTGGCGGTAGATGCTGGCATGCGATGCGGTGGCCTGGGCGAGATCGGAGCGTAGGCCTTCGGTCATCTGCGCGAACTGCTCCAGATCTCTCTTCTGCGAGTCGCTGGAGGGGCGCTGTTGGATGAGGCAATCAATGTCCTTGAGCAGGCGCGTGAAGTGCGGGATGAATTCGAAGAATTGTTTCCACATGAGAGTTTGTCCGGAGAGCAGGGGTTATGGAACAGGGATTAGGAAAAACTTTAGGGGCTGACGGCTGCGCGGCGTTGGCGGTGGTTAAGGATGAGCCAGAGGATGGTGCAGAGAAGAATCGCGGTGATGATGCCCTGCGACCACAGACAGTAGATACACCATTTTTCGATGAAGTAGGCTTCGATGTAGCTGAGGAAAGCGGCAAAAGCGAAGCCGACCTCAGAGGCTTTTAGGGTGAGCCAGGGGCGGTTGGCGAGTGCGAGGATGCCTATGAAAAGGTAGCCAATGATGCCCAGGGTCGCTACCGGGATGTGGATTTTTTTGGAGTCGGGAGATTCGTCAAAAGAGGTTGGCGGGAAGACGGCAAAGCGGGACCTGTTGACGGTGCCGCAGTCAAATTTTTCCGTTACGGCGCATGGCGGCGCGGCGGAGGGGTCTTGATAGTGAATGCGCAGGGCTAGAGCGGAATCGATAATGCCGGCGATAGCGAGCAGAGCGATCAGGAAGCGCATAAGAGAATTGTAGGGGAGAAGCAGGAGATAAGGGATAGTGAAAAGCTGAACCCCATCCCTGCATACATAGTGCTCTTTGAGCGCAGCAGTGGAAATAACCCAAAAGTGCGGATCGGGCACGATGGCGGCAGCGCCCAAGAGATAATAGTCCAAGCAAATGGCGAGGAGATAAGGATGCAGACGCTGCGAATATGGGAAGGGCTGGGCCACGGAGCGGAGGCGGTCACGGCTGCGAAGAGCTGGGTGGAGCACCACCTGGCGGAGTCGCGCGCGCAGGTGAGCAAACTGGTGGGCGTCAAGGACAAGCGGACGGTGGAAAATACGCTGCGGCCATTTGACCGCGCGCAGTGGCACCTGCGTATGGCGGGCAGCCAGAGTGGCGTGATGTTCATGGTGCATCCGGAGGCCGGCGTGAGGGACGCGTCGCAGGAACTCTCGCAGGTGATCAGCGCCGAAGGGACCGCATTGAGCCTGAACCGCGAGGTGTACGACGCGCTGGCCGCTGTCGATGTGAGCGGTGAAGACGCGGCAACGAAGTACTACATGGAGCGGGTGCTGCTGGGCTACCGGTTGAGCGGCGTGGATAAGGATGAGGCGACGCGGGAGCGGATCCGCGCGCTAGCCGACAAGATGACCGAGCTGAGCATGAGCTTCAGCCGAACGGTGCAGGACGATGTCCGCAAGATTTCGGTGGACGATGCGGAGGAGCTGCGCGGATTGCCGGAGGACTACCTGACTCGGCACGGCGTGAAGGAGATGAGCGGCAAGCTGGTGGCAGAGAAGCCGGTAGTGCTGACGACCGACCCGCCGGATATGTCGCCGGTGATGAGCTATGCGGCGAGCGAGAAGCTGCGGCGGAAGATGTATCTGGCGTATAGCGATCGCGGCTACCCAGTGAACCAGCAAGTGCTGCTCGAGCTACTGGCTGCGCGGGAGGAGATGGCATCGCTGCTGGGATTCCGGAGCTGGGCAGACTTGGCGACAGTTGACCAGATGATGGGGTCGGCGGCGCAGATGCGCGCGTTCCTGGGCGAGGTGGAAGCTGCGGCGCGCGAGACAGCGCACAAGGAGTTTGAGGAGCTGGAGACGTTTGTCCGCCAGCGCAAACCCTCTGTACTGCCACTGACGCTGAGTGATGCGCGCTTCTGGGAAGAACAATATCGGCGCGAGCGGTTCGACTTCAACTCGCAGAGCGTGCGGCCATATTTTCCGTATGAGCAGGTGGAGGCGGGAATTCTTGCGACGGCTGGGAAGCTGTTTGGCGTCTGCTTTGAGCGCGTGAATGCGGCCGGGTGGGCGGAGGGCGTGAAGACGTTCGATGTGGTCGATAGTGTGGGGAAGGATGGAATCGTCGGCAGGATTTACCTGGACATGCATCCGCGCGAGGGCAAGAGCAAATGGTTTTCAGAATGCGGAATTGTGGGCGGAATGCTGGGTGTTTGCCTGCCGGAAGCTTCACTAGTATGCAATTTCCCGCAGCCAAAACGAAATAAGCAGAACCCCGAGATATTTGATGATGCGGGGTTGATGCAGTACTCAGATGTAGTGACGTGCTTTCACGAATTTGGGCACCTGATGCACGAGGTGCTGGGTGGGCGGCAGAATTGGGCAGGACAGAGTGGGATTGCGACGGAGGGCGATTTTGTAGAAGTGCCCTCGCAGATGCTGGAGGAATTTTTTGAGGACCCCGATCTGTTGCGGAATTTCGCGAAGCACTATCAGACGGGCGAGCTGCTGCCCTATGAGACGATTGCACGGATGACGCGTGCTGCTGCGCACGGTCGCGCGCTGAGCACGCTGACGCAGGTGATGTATGCGACGTATTCGATGGAGACGCACGATAGGCGCGCGGCGGAGCTGAATCTGGATACGTTGCTGCGCGAGGGCTACGACCGCTTTTCGCTCTACGAGTTTGTGGATGGCAACCGGATGTATGCGGCGTTCACGCATCTCGTGGGGTACACATCGAATTACTACACATATCTTTATGACAAAGTGATGGCGCTGGAGTTTTTTGAGGAGTTCGACCGCAAGAACCTGCTTGAAGGTCCCACCGCGATGCGCTACCGGCGCGAGGTGCTGGAACCGGGTGGATCGAAGCCCGCACGGGAGCTGGTGCAGGCGTTCCTGGGGCGCGAGGCCAGCATGAAGGCTCTGAAGGGATGGATCGCGAAACAGTTTGCCTGATGGTGCGCGGCGATGAGCATGGCGCGGGACTGCCCAGCGCGCTGACCGTTAGCACGATGCGACAAACCGGTGACAAAGAAGTGACGGATCCAGGCGCTCCAGGAAAGTAAGTTAAATTGCATCGATAAATGCAGTTCCTTGGAGATCCAGAGATCCGATGAAGCCATTTCGTAAGATCGCCGCCAAAGATCTGGGTTCCGTTTCTCTCAAGAGCGAGATGGAAACCTACGGATATGTCTACATCCAAGACGTAATGCCTGAAGCGGACCTGGAGCAACTCCTCAGTGAGATGCTCGGCATTGCGGCGGATGAGGGCTGGATGATTGAGGGGACTGCACCATCGGATCGCATCGCAAATCCCGCCATGGCTTGCTTCGATCCAGAGCCGAGATATAAGCAGGCTGCAAATCGCGCGTTCAGCCTGGAGCGGCTCCACGCGTTGACACATCATCCGGTGTTGACCGATGTGATGAAGCGGCTGGTCGGTCCGCATCTTTTCGTTCACCCTAAGCCCATTGCCCGGATGATTTTCCCCAACCTTGCGGGCGCGCTTTTGCATGCGCATCAGGACAACTCTGGAATTGCAGGAAGCTCTGAGAGCTACACAGTGTGGATGCCGCTCCATGATTGCCTAGAGGGGCAAGGAACGCTCGAGATCAAGGAAGCGTCACATCTTTTCGGGCTTCAACACACCGAGGGATACATCAACCCTGAAACAGCTCAGGGAGGCGATTGGGTAGGCGGGCAGATCAATGCCGGAGATGCGGTCATGTTTCACAGCTTGACGGTGCATCAATCCACGCTCAGTACTTCCAGCCAGCTCCGTTTTTCGGTGGATTGCCGGTTTCAAAGTTATGACGAGGCCGTCTCCCCGCTCGAGATTGTGTTTCCCAATCAGGCTAAGGGCGGCCGAACTTGGGAAGCCACCTATGCGGACTGGAAACATGATGATTTGAAGTACTATTGGCGCAATTTGCCTTTGCGTCTAAAGCCCTCGCTGGCCGAGATAGCCGCGCAGGTTGAGAAGGCGGACAGCGCTGAAAAGCGACTTCGCTACGCGACGATGGTGGAACTGATCGAGCGAGAGATGCCCATGCTGGTGCATTGAGCGCATCCGTGGGTTTATCGCTTATGGGCGGGCCACAAGTGGTGGGGAAGTAAGTAGCTGAAGCCTGCGAAGGTCTCCCAGTGGGTGGATTGGGCAGTGAGGCCACGAGAGAAGCCGGCGTCGAGAACCAGCGTCTTGATCGGCGTGTAGCCGAAGGCATAGAGATTGCCAATCGCGTTGCCGCCGGTAAGCGGCAGACTAAAGCGCCAGATTTCACCTGAGATGGAATATTTTTGCGTCAGGCTGCGGGTGAGGGAAAGAGTCTGGCCGAATTGCGCGCGACGTGGAGGAGCATGGTTGGGAAGATTCGCTGTGCTCCCTGGCTGTTCATTCACAATGAAGTTTGTGTCGTAGTGAAGACCGAAGAGATCTCCTGAAGCAAGCAAAAGCACCGAACGATTGTAGGAACCGACGTCTAGACCAGCAGAGGTACCACTGCGGACGCGATTGATATAGGAGACAGCTACAGTTGGTTTGCGGCTGTGTCCTTCCCCCTCGTCGAAGAGGACGACCTGGACGCCGAGGTCAAGATCACCTGGATCGCTGGACCCAACATTGCTGGTGATGCTGCGAGCGAAGGGCTCGCTGAGAAGAAAGACCATTAGATGATGGTCGAGCGAAAGCTTGGTCGCTTGATTGAGGCTGAATTGCCGATCAGGCCCCCCCGGAGTTGTATTGGCCTGTAGAAATCCCTGCTCGAACTGCAAATAGCCCGGCGGCGGAATGTGTGCCGGGTTTGTCACCGTGGGCCGAGCGGGGTCGGCGGCGGGGTCATCTTCGTAAGTGTTCGTCGCAGCAGGAGTAGCTGCAGTTTGCGCACGCGCAGGAGGCGCTGCGATGAGCGCCGTCGTGGCTGTGAACAGAAGGGAAAGATAGAGGTAGTTGGGGTGATGCAACGAGTGACAGCCACGTTTCATGCGTTAGCGCGCCCTCGGCCTTGAGAGACGTATTCAGAATAACAGGGGTTAGGAATTAGGGGCCAAGCCAACCGCGCCGCTTCTGTGCGGTATCCAAACCCTTGTAGGTACGCGATACAATCGGCCCCAGATGAAATCCCCTCCTATCAACGATGTGCCGCCGCCCGAAGTCCCGGCCGCGGCACCGGATTCCATCGATTCCTCGGACATTTCCGCGCAACCTGAAGCCCAAGATGGGGTTTCGGAAGATATGAGCACGATGGCCTTCCATCCCGGTCTTACCGGATTTCCAGGCCCCAACCCCGGAATCCCCCCCGGAGCCCGAAACCCAGGCGCCAGGAATCCGGTTCCTAACGCCCAGCCGGAAGCCGCCGAGCTCACCCCGGCCCAGGCCGCGGAACGTGCCGCAGCCGTCGCCCGCGGAGATTTTTCCGTACTAACCGACGCCGAGGTCATGCTCGAGCTGCGCACCGGCAACATGGCCGCCTTTGACATTCTGATCGGAAAGTACCGCAAGCCGATCGTGCATTTCATGTTCCGCATGGTGCACAACCAGGCGGTCGCCGAAGAGTTGGCGCAGGAAGTTTTTTTACGCGTCTATCGGTCGCGCGAAACGTATAGAGCAGAGGCACGGTTCAGCACCTGGCTGTACCGCATTGCTACCAACCTGGGTGTCAATCATGCGCGCGATACCCGCCACGAACGCACTGCCTCGACCATCTATCTGGACGAGCCGGACTCTGAAACAGGGACCACCCCCGACGTCGCCGATTCGACGCCGTCAGCCGAAGCAGACATGCTGCGCCGCGAGCGCATGAAAGCCATTCGCCAGCACGTGCTGGCATTACCCGAGCGGCAGAAAACCGCCGTCCTCATGCACAAGTATGAGGGGCTCGACTACAAGCAGATCGGCGAAGTGCTGAAGCTCTCCGAGTCTGCCACCAAATCACTCCTCTTCCGCGCCTACCAGACGTTGCGCGAGAAGCTCAAGGATTACGTATAAGCAGCATTCCTCCTGAAAGGAGGCCAATTGGAAAACCTTATGACGACTTGTAAAGATTGCCGCTCTCATCTTCCGGACCTGCTCCTGGACGACGCGTACACCGCTACGCACCCCGAGCTGAAGGAGCATCTCGCCGCCTGCGCCGCTTGCAGCACGGAGCTTGCTGAACTGCGCTCCACCTTTGCCATGCTCGACGAATGGAAGGCGCCGGAGATTTCTCCGTACTTCGACTCGCGCCTGCAGGCGCGGCTGCGCGAGGCCGCGGCTGCTCCGCCCGAAGGCTTCTGGGAACGCACCCGCTCGTTCTTCCTGTTCAGCACCGGACGCCAGCTTCGACCTGCAGTCACAGGTGTGCTCGCTTTCGCGCTGATCCTCGGCGGCGGGGGCGCCTTCGTCGGGATCCATGGCTTCGGCCCCGGCCCGTCGCAACCGCAGGCTTCGGCCACGGTCAACGATCTCAAGATCCTGGACAACAACGAGCAGGCTGAGCAGCAACTGAACCAGCTTTTGGATGATTCGGCTCCCAACGCCAATGACGGTGCTGCCCTGCCGACGACTTAAGGCCCATGTAGCAAGCAAGAAGTATCTTCTTGCGCAACGCTCTTTTTCGCTGCACCGACTGCCTCCCCGGGTATTCTGTTGCGGTCGAGAAAATTCTGGCCAGCTTGGATTGGATTCGGACTTCCGAACCGTCTCGGCTGGCTTGCGTCACAGCTCCGGTTCCCATGCCGGCGAAGGATTTCGGTCACCGCAATGCGCCTCACTGCTTCAACTCGGCTACTGCTCTCGACCGCGCTGGTCTTCGTAATTAGCGCGGGAGTTGGCGTAGCGGCGCATGCCCAGAACTACAGAGCTCACAGGCAGGGCAATATGAATGCGCGCCGCGGCGCCGCCGCCCAGCGCCAACAGCAGCGCCAGCAGTACCAGATGCGCCAGCAACCCTCCAATGCGCAGCATGGCGGAACTCAGCAGCAGCGTGCGCCCCAGCAACCGCAGCAGAACCAGCAGCGGACGCCGCAATATCAGCCGCAACAGCAACAGCGTCAATATCAACTGCAACAGCAGCCGCGGCAATACCAGCCTCAGCCGCAGCAGCAGCCGCCACGGCAATACCAGCCGCAACCCCAGCAGCAGCCTGCTCAGGGTGGTGGAACATCGCGCCTCGCGCCCATTGAACGCCGAGAAGGAAACACCGCCGGCACCAACACTCCCCGCGGCGAGCACCTCGCCGAGTGGATGAACCAGCACCGCAATCTCAGCCCCTCGCAGCAACACCAGGCGCTGGAGAATGAGCCCGGCTTTCACGATCTTCCGCAGGCAACGCAGCAGCGCATGCATGACCGCCTCGCCCAGCTCAACGCCATGCCGGAGCCGCAGCGCAACGCGCTGATCCAGCGCAACGAATACATGGAGCGCCTCTCGCCACAGCAGCGCGACCAGGTGGGCATGGCCACGCGCAACTGGGCCTCGCTGCCGCCGGACCAGAAGGCGGCTGTCAGCCGCAGCTTCCATGTCCTTCGCCAGATCCCGCCCGACCAGCGCGCCGCCGCGCTCAACTCCGGCCGATACACCTACGGCTTCAATCCGCAGCAGCGCAGCGCGCTCAACGGCCTGATGAACGTTGAGCCCATGCTCCCGCCCGACCAGCACTAATTCTTAAAGAAGTTTTTAGCCAAGAACAGCACGTTCGCTGGCCGCTCGGCCAGCCTGCGCATGAAGTACGGATACCACTCGCGCCCGAACGGCACATACACCCGCACGCCAAAGCCCGCAGCAACGAGCTTGCGCTGTAGATCGCGCCGCACTCCATACAGCATCTGGAACTCGAAGGCGCTCTTCTCCACCGCTTGCGCCGCGACAAACGTCTTCAGCTCTTCCACGATCACTTCATCATGCGTTGCAATCCCGCAGAACACCGGGCTCGTGACTAGCCTCTTCGTGAGCTTCACGTAATTCGCGTCCACATCGCTCTTCGCCGGGAAGGCAATCTCCGCTGGCTCTTTGTATGCGCCCTTGCACAGCCGCATGCGGATCCCCTGCGCCAGCAGCCGCTCTACATCACCGGCGGTGCGGTACAGATATGCCTGTAGTACGGTTCCCACGGCGCCCGGCCAGCGCTGGTGCAGCCGCTCAGTCATCGCGATCGTTGCCTCGGTGTAATCCGACCCTTCCATGTCGACGCGCACAAAGCTGCCGATTCGTGCCGCGTGCTCGACGAGCCGGGAGACAATATCTTCCGCAAGCCCGGGACCGGCGCCATGGCCGCCGATGTCCATGCCCATCTGCGTTAGCTTCAGGCTTACGTTGGCGCGCAGCCTGCGCGTTCCAATCTCACCCAGCAGCTGGTGATACGTCGCCGCGCTCTCTTCGGCCTGCGACACCTCGGTCACGCTCTCGCCAAGGGAGTCCAGCGTTACATCGATGCCCTCGCTGTTCAATTGCACGGCCACTGCTATGGCTTCTTCCACCGTCATTCCGGCAATGAACCGGCGAGAGACTCGCCGGCCCATTGCTGACTGCTCTGAAAAATGCCGAAATGATTTATTTGTGGAGAGCCCTATAAAAAAAGACCTGAGCAACTTGCACCTCGAAGGAATGCTGCGACAACCGTTTATTGTCGCATGCCTCCGCCGGTTGCCAGACAGCCCTCAATCGCCTTTTCTGCGGCGGCAATATGCTCCTGGCTGTGCGCACCCATCGACTTCATGGCCTCGCGTGCTTCCGCACTCAATGGCGTCACGGTATGCGTCAGTTCCACGCGCGTAGAGTCCTTCCCGGCGGCGGTCATGCGCACATCCACGACCAGCACCATCGAACCCGGCGTGAACGATGCGTATTGCATCTTGCCGGCCTTTACATTGAGCATGGTATTCACCCATGTGCTTTTTTGCGGCCCCTGCTGCATCGTGAACACCGCGCCTGCGACATTCTGCGGAGACTGTGAATGAATGAACTCCGCCTGCATGTGACCACCAAGCCAGCACTGCATTCCGGCAGGCCCAAACAGTGGCGCCGCGCGCTGAATCGGCGCCTTCACCACAAACGACGTGGTTGTGCTGAGATGGCCGTCATCGGCTGCGGGAGCACTGTTCTGCGCCATGGCCGCGGGGATACAACCTAAAAACAACATCACTGCGAGATGCGATTTGCCTGTCATACGTTTTCTCCTTTTTCTTGCTTTGTTTTCTATATGTCAAAAATGTTTGACATGAGCAGACCATATCCGGTACGCTTCTTTATGTCAAACATTTTTTACATGGAGAGGACATGATGCCCAGTCTGTCGTATCAGGAAAAATCGCTTTACGGCGAACTCATCGCCGACCTCGCGGTCTTTGTGCCGTACTTCGTTTACATGCATCTTCACCATGCAACTTTGACGGTCAGCATTATTGCGGCGGCGATCACCATCCTCATCGCCATCCAGATTGTTCTGCAGATCGTTATCGCTGCGTTCACGCGCAACCGTCTCAAGGACGAGCGCGACCGTCTCATCCGCCTGCGTGGCTATCGGGCCGGATACTTCACCATCGTCGGCGTCATGCTTTTCGGCATGGGAGCGCTCTGGGTGCACACCACTCTGGGTCAGATCAACCCTACGCACATGGCGCTGCACTTCCTGACCATGTTCTTCGCAGTCCTCATGATTGCCGAGATCGTTAAGACCATCACGCAGCTCATCGCTTACCGGAGGCCGCTCTAATGCCCGGCCTCCGCAACACGCTTCGCGATCTGCGTGCCACGCACTCGATGACGCAACAGGAACTCGCCGACGCCATCGGAGTCACGCGGCAGACCGTCATCGCTATCGAGCTCGACAAGTATTCGCCGTCGCTCGAAACCGCCTTCCGCATCGCGCACGTCTTCTCCGTGCCGCTCGAGCAGGTCTTTCAGTACGACCCACCCAGCAGCAGAAAGAAGTAAGCAGCAGTTTTTCGAATGATTACCGGCGACCTTACCGCACTTCAACGTGCTCCACGCGCGGCGTCACCATTTGACTGGTATCTTTCATCGCCGCAATCGCTTCGTCATATCGCCCGCGCATCGAGTTCCAGCGGATGCGGCTCATATCCTCGAGCATCTTCATCCCGTCGCGAAGGTAGCTCAACCGGCTGCGCGCGTCGTGTCCCCAGGTCACCGGAACTTCCACGATTTTGTACTTCAGTTTGCGCGCGATAAACAAAATTTCCGGATCGAACCCCCAGCGCTCAATCGTCTGCAGCCGGAAGATGGTCTGCGCAGCATCGCGCCGGAAGGCCTTGAAGCCGCACTGCGTATCCTTAAAAGGAAGCCCCATTACCCAGCGCGTCACCTTATTAAAGCAGCGCCCAAAAAATCTGCGGTAGAGCGGCTGATGGATCGTCTGCTTCTGCCGGTTGAGCCAACGCGACCCGATCGCCACGTCCGCGCCCTCATCGATGGCCGCCATCAGCAACTCTGCTTCTTCAATCGGCGACGACAAGTCCGCGTCTGTGAACATCACAATCTCGCCCGCCGCCTGCAGCAGCCCGTTGCGCACCGAGTAGCCCTTGCCGCGATTCCCCGGGTTGCGCACCATGTGCAGCCGCGGATAGCGCCGCATCCACTTCTGCACAATGGCCGGCGTCTCGTCCGTCGATCCATCGTCTACCACCAGGACCTCGGCGTCCCATCCGCGTTCTTCGACGCACCACAGCACCCGCGCCAGCGTGCCATCGATGCGGGCACACTCGTTGTATGCAGGAATAACGATGCTCAGCCGCGGAGGCGCAGAAGCGTTCTCGAACTCGTTCTGTGTAGAAAGCTCCATCTTGCCTTTGCCAGTAAGACTTCTTAACGGCAAGTGCCGCCAAGACAATGGTAATCATTGGACGTCCTCTTCCGCCTGCTGGCCGCAAAGATTCTGAGCAGCCGCCAAATCCTGTCGGCTGATACACTCCCCCCATGCCGGAACCAATCCCACCTCCGCCGCCTCCTACGCCCTACAGCAGCTCCCCTGAATCGCCGCGCCCGCAGTATGCGCAGTCCTACGCAGCCGTTCCGTATTCTGCGGCGCAGAAGCCGCGCCGCTCCGGCTGGTTCTGGGCATCTATCTTTGTCGGCATCATCGTGGTCGGTGTTCTGGGATTTACGGCGCTGGTCGTCGAATTGGTCAAGTCTTCTGACAGCGACACCAGTTCGTTTACGACATCCAACTCCATCGCCGTGGTTGATATCAGCGGCGTCATTCTCGACGCTGACAAGATCGACAAGGAAATTCGCAAGTTCGGCGACGACTCCAACGTGAAGGCCATCATCCTGCACATCGATTCGCCCGGCGGCGGCGCCGCTGCCTCGCAGGAGATCTATCACGAGGTCCTCAGAGTCCGCGCCGAATCCAAAAAGCCCATCATCGCTTCGGTTGAATCTGTCGGAGCCTCGGGCGCATATTACATCGCCTCCGGCTGCGACAAGATTTATGCCAACCCCGCCTCCGTCGTTGGCTCCATCGGCGTCATCATGGAGTGGACCAACTACGGCGAGCTCCTGCGCTGGGCCAAGATGAAAAACATCACCATCCATGCCGGCGAGCTCAAGGACGCAGGCGATCCCACCCGCGACCTCACGCCTAAAGAAGAGGCTTACTTCCAGTCGCTCGTCGACAACATGTACGGGCAATTCGTCCATGACGTGGCCGTCGGCCGTCACACCAGCGACGACAAGATCAAGCCGCTCGCCACCGGCCAGGTCTGGACCGGCGAACAGGCGCAGCCGCTCGGCCTCATCGACGCGCAAGGCGGGTTCCGTGTCGCGCTGATGGATACAGCGAAATCAGTCGGAATCAAGGGCGAGCCCCACATCGTTCGTCCCTCCAGACCGAAACGCGGCTTATTCGAGGCGCTCACGGACGATGCCGACGACCTCTTCCCCAACCCCTCCAAACTGCTCGACCACGCTCCAGGCTTCTACTTCATGTGGAAATAGGGGCGCCACTCAGGCAGGTCGGCTTTTTGGCCGGTTTGTAATTTTTTCCACCGCCCAACCCAAACCAACCCACCGGAGTCCAATCTTGGAATACACTCAAGGCACTGGCGTTAGCGCCCTTAACCTTGGAACGAACCGGGAGATTTCTTCTTATGACGAAAGCCGACTTGGTCGATCAAGTAACCGCTTTGGGCGATCTGACCCGCCGCGACGGTGAGGTCATCGTCGACACTCTTTTCGAGTCTGTCATCGGTGCTCTGAAGGCCAATGACAAGGTCGAAGTCCGTGGCTTTGGCAGCTTCCGCACCCGCCAACGCAATCCGCGCACCGGCCGCAACCCCAAGACAGGCGCCTCGGTGGCCGTTCCCGCCAAGCGCGTGCCTTTCTTCAAGCCCAGCAAAGAGCTGCGCGATCTCGTCAATCCCGGAGAAATCCGCGCCTCGCGCAAGGCCAAGTCCGCGGCTGAAGTCGACCCCCACCACCCGCCGGCCATGTAATCTGCGCTATGACAGGCAGTTATGCGGGCTTCATCCATGAAGCTTTGGCATAGTTGTCTTACTGCTTATTACTTCCTCTTCACTCCTACGATTCCCGTAAACTTCTACTTACATGACTCCTGCTATCGCAGCCCACGGTCTCACACGCACCTTCGCCGGCGGCTTCAAGGCCGTTGACCATCTCGATCTTGCCGTCGAACCCGGCCAGTTCTTCGGCTTCCTCGGCCCCAATGGCGCCGGCAAGTCCACCACCATCAAGATGCTGACCGGCCTGCTCGCCCCCACAGAAGGCTCCATCGAGATCCTCGGCCAGAACCTGCTCAACAATCCCGTGGAGGTGAAGCGCAACATCGGCGTGGTGCCCGAAGGCATGGCGCTCTTCGGCAAGCTCACCGCCACTGAGTACCTCACCTTCGTTGGCCGCATGTATGGCCTGGACAAGGCCACTACCCAGCAGCGGGCGTCTGAGTTGTTGGAGTTTATGGGTCTTGCGAACGAGCAGAAAAAACTCATAGTTGACTACTCGCACGGCATGGGCAAAAAGCTCGCGCTCGCCGCTGCCGTCATTCACGGCCCCAAAGTCTTGTTCCTCGACGAGCCCTTTGAAGGCGTCGATGCCATCGCCGCGCTCACGCTCAAAAACATGCTGCAAGGCATGATCGCCCGCGGCGCCACGATCTTCCTAACCTCGCACGTACTGGAGATCGTCGAACGCCTCTGCTCGCACATTGCCATCATCGATCGCGGCCATCTCGTCGCGCAGGGCTCGCTTGATGAACTTCGCGCCGGTGTGCAGGCGCGCCTCACGCCGGATGGCGAATCAGTAGCCGCTTCCCAAGCCACTCTTACGCTCGAGCAGATCTTTCTCAACGTCGTCGGCAGCGCGGAAGGCGCCGCCGCCCACAGCAGCCAGGAACTCAACTGGCTCAGCTAACGCTCATGCCCACAGAAACCGCCAACTGGTCCGCCGCCCAATCCAGCGCGCAGTATCGCGCCATCGCCTGGCTGCGCTGGCGCATCTTCCTCAACAATTTCCGCCGCAAAGGCAGCACCGGCGATCTCATCGCCCGCATCTTGATTATTCCCTTCGCTGCTGCCGTCATCATTGGGCCCACGTTTGGCGCTGGCTTTGGTGCATGGTATTTCGCCCGCTCCAGCCATTTCGACTTCATCGCACTGATCCTCTGGGGCGCCTTCGCCTTCTGCCAGTTCCTCAATCTTCAGCTCGGCCAGCCCGGCACTGTCTTCGACCCCACGCAGCTCATCCGTTTCCCGCTGCCCGCCTCTCGTTACACTACCGTCCGCCTCTTCTTCGGCGTGCTCTCGCCGGCCAACATCTCCGCCGTCTGCATCGCACTTGCCGTCGCCACCGGCATCACACTCGCGCTTCCGCAGCTTTGGGCTTATGCCTTCATCGCTCTGCTGATCTTCGCCGCCGCCAACATCCTCTTTAATCGCATGCTCTTCGCTTGGATCGATCGCTGGCTTTCCACGCGTCGCGCGAGAGAGATCTTTACCGCGTTCATCTTCATCTTCGCGCTCGGCGCCCAGTGGGTGAATTTCACCTTCAATCCCACCTTCAACAGCCACCATCACAATCACAGCGCTGCGGTAACAGCTAACGTAGCTGCCGCCCAGCAGAACCTTGATGCCGCCAAGCATGTCTATGACAAAGTATGGCCGTGGCTCGCGGGTTTCCCGCCGAACCTCACCGCCTCAGCGGTGAGCTATGCGCAGAGTGCAAATACCGTTCACGCGTTCACGGACATCGTGCTCTGCGCGCTTTATGCCGTGTTCTTCTACATGGTCTTCACCTGGCGTACACGCACGGAATATCGTGGAGAAAACTTCAGCGACCAGGCCAACGCCGTGGCCAAGCAACCGCTCGCTCCCGCAACGCGCGCTAGAACGAGCGCTCCCTCCATGGCCTCAGGCGCTGCGGCTCCTCCTTCGCGCTTCGCTCCGCTTCTCGGTATCTTCGGCAAGGAATTCCTTATCGTCCGCCGCAATACCGGCATCTTCTATGGCATCCTTGCGCCGCTGATACTGGTCTTGCTCTTCTCATTCAAGATGGCTGCCCGCTCTCACACACCCTGGCTCTTTCCCGCCTCAATGGCCTATGCGCTCATGGGTATTACGCCACTCTTCTACAATGTCTTCGGCCTTGAAGGCGCCGGCTGCCAGTTCTACTTCATGGCGCCCGTGCGCATGCGTGACGTCTTCCTGGCAAAGAACCTGCTCAACCTGGCGCTCGCCGTGGTGGACATCCTGCTCGTCTATATCGTGATTGCTTATGTTGCGGCGGTTCCATCCATGCGCATGACCGTCGCCGGTTTGCTCTGGGCCGCAGCCATACTGCTAGCCAGCATGACCATTGGCAACCGCCGCTCCATAACAGCAGCCAAGAAGGTTGAGGCCGGCCGCTCTGCCTCCAAACAGGCCTCGCCCATGAGCAGCTTGATCAGCTTCCTGCTGCTCATCGCAGGCGCAGGTATAGGCGCTGGGTTGTACCTCGCAGAGACAAAGCTGCATATCACCTGGATACTTATCCCCGCACTCGCCCTTATGGCTGGGGCTGCGTGGATCTTTTATCGCTCCGGCCTCAGCACCATCGACCGCTACGCCTTCGAGAACCGTGAGCAGCTTTTCGCAGAACTGTGCAAGCAATAGCGGCGAGGCCTTGATGTCAGGGCTAAAGCCCTGACCTATCGCTCTTTTACGCCCACCACCCCCATCATCCTTCCTGTAAACCCATGCTCCGCGCGATGGCTGAAGTATTTCCTGCGTCCATCTCGCGTATGCGTGCACGCTGTACATTCCCCCACAACGTGCACGTTCTTCGCGCTCAATCCCGCATCGATCAACTGCATCCGGTTCGCCTCAAACAAATCCAAGTGCGTCTGCGGCCCTATGTTCGAGTGCCCCGGAGCGCGCGCCGTCAAAAACAGCAGCGGATATTTTTCCCGCACCGGGTCCGAGTCATACACCTCGCTGAAGATCTTCGGCGCATAGGCAAACTGGCTCTCGAACTCCCACCGCACCTCGTCGCCTACCGCAAAACAGCACGCCCCAATCGCCGGCCCGATCGCCGCAATCAGGTCCTTTGGCTTCGAACCATAGCGCAGCTGCATCGTTCCTACGCCGCTCTCAACGATTCGTTTCAATGTGCCGCGCCATCCTGCATGAAACGCTGCCACCACCTTCTTCTTCGTGTCGACGACAAGCACCGGAACGCAATCCGCGGTCTGCACACCCAGCAACAGCCCGGGAACGTCGGTCATCGTGGCATCGCCACGTAGGACTGCTCGGCCATTCCTGGTCGCCAGCGGCCGGTGATCCTTTTCGATAATCCGGATTAGCCCGCTATGGATCTGGCGCACCGTCACCAGCTCTGCGCCGGATTTTCCTGCCACCGTTTCCACAAACCTGCGCCGGTTTTCCGCAACGTTTTCCTCGGAGTCCTGCCCTGTCCAGCCCAGATTTTGCTCGCCATTGCCATATGCCTCGGAAACCCCACCCAGGCGCGTGCTGAAACCCGCCGCCAGCCACGGAAATCGCTCCCACCCCGGCACACGGACTACCCGAACCTCTTTGGAAGGCTTGTTAGGGCGCTTTTTGGCCCCGCCGACAGTCGCTATTGTCGCCGTTTCTATCTTTTTTTTGTTGGACTTAACCCGCTCGCCGTTCTTCCAGGTACCCTTCCGGGTCGCCCGACTGCCGTGCTTCATCCCCACGCTGGCCAACACCCGATCCACCGCGCCAATCCCCTCAGCGGTCTCCTGCCAATTCCTCATATTCCAATTCTACTTTGCCCACTCCACCCTAGACCTTTTGAGCCTCTGGCACTGCCGTTAAAGATTCTGGGCCCGCTTTCCAGCGGGCCCGGGAGAGGCTTTAGGGGGAGGATAAACTGAGAATTACGAAGGATATACCCAAGAAAGGGCGAAACGGGGGAATTCAACTACAAAGGTAGGCCAGATAGGAAAATGCCTCTCAGTTACATCTAAAGACGCCAAGGTCTCTCAAATGGTTGCCTGGGTTGTCTCCACCTGCGAAAAACTTTTCCGCTAACCGGACAGTCAGCTTATCGACTGCATTTCAGCCACTTTTCTGGTACTTTTTCGCCCGGTCCGCGTCCAATTCAAGGGTGGTGTACCTTCCAGCAGTCGCTGCCCTGCATTTTCCGCAAATGTACCGGAAACCCCATCAAATATCGCCCAAACTATTGCATCTTATAGGTTTTAGGGTTATCATATCGCGATTGCTCTGCGCGCGTCGGACCCTCTACAAGCAAGTTCCTTATGAATACTGAAACGCAAATCGCCTCTCATCTCCTTCGTTCTCGCCTCGGCAAGATCTGTGTCGCCATTACCGGCGCCACCCACGAGGAGATGATCGAAAAGGCCGCCGAGGTCCTCAAAGAAACTAACTTCATCGAATTTCGTCTCGACTACCTGCCCAAGCCGCTCGCTGCTCTTCCGCGCATCAAGCAGTTTCTGCATGACAATACGGCCGCCACTGCCATCGCCACCTGCCGCTGCGAGGAAAACGGTGGTAAGTTCCACGGCACCAACAACGCCGCCCTCGAAGTCCTGCTCAAGGCCGCCGAAGCCGGCTTCCATATCGTCGATGTCGAACTCGAATCGATCGAGAAGCTGCCCAAAAACACCATCGGCCGCCTGCGTGAGGCCGGCAGCTCAGTCATCATCTCCTGGCATGACTTCCACGCCACCAAAGATCTCGACGGAATCTACAAACGCATCCTGCCCTTCAAGCCGGACTTCATCAAGATTGTTCCTACTGCGCGCACGCTCTCTGACAATCTCACGCTCATGCGCTTCCTGGAGCACGTGGAAGACCACGCCAATGACAATGTCGTTGCCATCTGCATGGGAGAGGCCGGCATCATCTCGCGCGTGCTTGGCCTGCGCGCCGGCTCGGCCTTCACCTTTGCCGCCGCCAGCGTGGGCGAGGAAACCGCCCCCGGCCAGATCGCCGCGCGCACATTAATCGAAACTTATCGCATCGACCAGGTCGACAACGCCACCAAAGTGTACGGCGTTGCCGGCAATCCACTCTCCAGCTCGCTCTCGCCGATCATGATGAACACGGCCTTCCGCCGCGAGACCGTGAACGCGGTCTACCTCGCGCTGCAGACGAGCAAGGTTGACGACCTCTTCAAGCTCGCGCGAGAAATTCCCATCCAGGGCCTCAGCGTCACCATGCCGCTCAAGCAGGACGTGATGCCGCACCTAGAGCGCACGGACCCACTCTCCGCCAAGATCGGCGCGGTGAACACCATTACTCGCCTGCCTGACGGAAAGTTCTACGGTTTCAATACGGATGTTGCCGGCATCGTAGGTCCGCTGGAGCGCCGTCTCTCGCTCAAGGACGCCAAAATTCTCGTGCTCGGCGCCGGCGGTGCAGCTCGCGCCGCTGTCTTTGGCTGCCGCGACAAGGGCGCTGAAGTCTGGGTCCTCAACCGCACGGCCGACACAGCACACAAGCTCGCCCGCCAGTCCGGCGCGAAGACCATGCGCCGCGACCAACTCGCCAAAACCCACTTTGACGTCATCATCAACGCGACCTCGGTTGGCATGGCTGCGGCAGGCAAGAATGCGCCGGCTGCGATACTCCAGCCCAACGAGATCAACGCGCGCCTGGTCTTCGACCTCGTCTACAACCCCATTGAAACGCCATTGCTGCGCATGGCCCGCCAGAAGGGCATCCCCGTCATCACCGGCGTGGAGATGTTCGTGCAGCAGGGTGCACGCCAGTTCGAAATCTGGACCGGCAAGCCTGCGCCAGAAGAAGAGATGCTGCGCGTCGTTCTCCACTCGCTGCGCCAAAACTCAGAGAGCCCCGAGGCAGCTCTGCCTCCCATCGGCAAAGCAGAGATCCTGCCTCCGCCGCAGGCTGCTCAGCCTGAACCTGTGGTGAAGGAAGAGCCGAAGATCTCCACCGTCATCAAACAAGCTCCTGCGAAGCCTGCACTCGCGGCTAAGCCTGCGCCTGTTGCCAAGGCAGCTCCGGCCAAACACGCGCCCGTA
>Ga0206941_10107_pt1 | contig 24243 bp, 17 predicted proteins | sample Alteio_BWOrgHeat_9_FD_153251 | JGI IMG/M metagenome (GOLD analysis project Ga0206941, IMG submission 153251) | Enriched cells from forest soil in Barre Woods Harvard Forest LTER site, Petersham, Massachusetts, United States -... | ecosystem: Environmental > Terrestrial > Soil > Temperate forest >...
CACATGCGCAGGGCCGTCGCTACGCGGCTTCGGACGCGTCGGCTTTTGGTGAACAGCACCTTGCCGCCGCTGATATTCTTCTTAGGACAAAGCCCTAGCCAGGATGCGAAAGCAGAGGCATTTCGGAACCGGGGAACATCCGTACCGATCTCGCACAGGATAGTTTGAGCAGTGAGCGCACTGATGCCTGGCACATTGGTGAGATCCACTCCGAAGACTCGATATAGTTCCCCTCGCAGGTCGAATGTTCTCGGCTCGTAGTGGCGCGCATAATGGGGGTTAACTTTCGTTCGAGCCGGTGTCGTTGGCTGCGCGGTTGCGGCCGTCTTCAACTCAGCAAGCTGAAGTTGAATCTCCCGATCGGCTTCAAGAACCAGTTGCTGATAGTAGCGAAAAGCCGCCAGGGACTGGCGAAGTGCAAACAGGTGCTCTGGACGGTAATCGCCTTCGAGCGACTTCGCTATGACGTCCTCGCTGCTCTTCACGCCGCCGTGGCAGAGGCGCGCCAAAGTGAGGGGATTCCGTTCTCCGGCAAGGATGGCGTCCAGAATCCGCAGGCCACTTACCCCAGTAATGTCGTTCAGGACGCGATGAATCTGCAGGTTCATCTGATCGAGAGCCTTCTGCATATGCAAGACATGCTCAGACGCCATCTGGATCTGACTGCCGCGGTGTCTCCAAAGTGACCGTATGGCACATATGAATCCGGGCGGTCGGAAACTGGCACGGAGCAGGCCGACCGAGTGGAGGTACTGGAGCCACTGGCAATCGGAGACGTCGGTCTTCCGAGCCGGTACGTTCTTCACGTGCTGTGCGTTGACCAAATAGACTTCGAGGCCGCGCGCTTCCAGGATCTGGTAAACGGGAATCCAATAAACGCTGGTAGACTCCATCGCCACGGAATGAATGCCGCAATGCACGAGCCAGTCGGCCAGCGCATGCAGATCGCGAGTGAAGGTGGGAAAACTTCGCACAGGTTGCGGATCTCGATCTGCACTGACGGCTACGTACAACTCGCTCGCCCCAACATCAATGCCGGCAGCATCTGGATGCAGGACCGGCAGTGTGTCACATCTTCTCTTGCCCTTCTTGGCCATTTGCTCCTCCGATCACGCCGGCCGGATGCCCGGGGCGCGGACACAGAGCAAACTCCCAATCGAGATCGTCGTCGAAACCGACGAACGTCATCACACGTCTGTACGCAACCCCAGACCCACGCTTTACGGTCGGGCTTCAAACCGGGCACCAATGTCGGCGCGGGCTGTAGCTGTCATCCGACCGGCTGCGACTATCATCGCTCGACTCGCGTTCCTTTACATCCTGTCTGGCCAAATGCGGCCAGTTGCACGCTTTCGGATACCAATCCGCTATCGATGTACATCGGCGATGATAAGCGTTAATCGAGATCCGCTTTTGAGGACTCTTCCCTGGGCGATGCGAATCCAGCAGTTTCCTGGCGATACGGCCATACGTGGCCAGATCAGGACACTCACCACTACTGAGATCCAACAAACGGGCGAAATCACCCCTGTACAATTGCGTGCATTCGGAGGTCGAGGGAATGAGCAAGTTCGTAAACATCACGGAGACTGTCGGCAATACTCCGGTGGTAAGGATCAATCGGCTGGCGCCCCCAGACGTGAACCTGTATGTGAAGGTGGAGGCATTCAACCCTCTGGGGTCAGTGAAGGACCGGCTTGCCCTGGGCGTAATTGAAGAGGCGGAGCGCACCGGGAAGCTGAAGCCGGGGCAGACCGTGGTGGAGGCGACCAGCGGGAACACGGGTATAGGACTTGCCATGGTGTGCGCGGCGAAGGGTTACCCGCTGGTGGTGACGATGGCCGAGACCTTCAGCATCGAGCGCCGCAAGCTGATGCGGTTCCTGGGCGCTAAGGTGGTGATCACGCCGGCGGCGGCGCGGGCAGTCGGAATGGTGAAGAAGACCATTGAACTCGCTGAGAAACACGGATGGTATTACACGCGGCAGTTTGAAAACGAAGCGAATGCCGACATCCACTCGCGCACCACGGCCCAGGAGATCCTGCGGGATTTCAAGGATGATCGGCTGGACTACTGGGTAACGGGATTCGGCACCGGGGGCACGCTGAAGGGTGTGGCGCGCGTGCTGGCGAAGGAAAGGCCGAAGACGAAGGTCGTGGTTTGCGAGCCGGACGATGCGCCGATGCTTTCGGGCGGGATCGAGCAGGAGCGTAACGAGGACGGATCGGCGAGCGCTCCACATCCGAGCTGGAAGCCGCATCCGATGCAGGGTTGGAGTCCGGATTTCATCGCAAAACTCACAGGCGATGCAGTCTCATCCAAGGCGATCAGCCAGGTTCTGCGGATCACTAACGCAGATGCGATGCGCTGCAGCAAGGAACTTGCGACGAAGGAAGGTATTTTCGTCGGCATCACGTCCGGCGGCACGTTCGCAGGGGCGCTGCAGGTGGCGGCACAGGCCCCAAAGGGGGCGACGATTCTCTGCATGCTGCCGGATACCGGCGAGCGCTACCTGAGCACTCCGCTGTTTGCGGATGTATCGCCGGACATGAACGATAAGGAGTGGGAGATCGCGCGTTCCACGCCCGGATGCATTCTCGAACAAACGAAGTAGTCTCGAAGATTGCCGAGTGTGACCCAAAATTACATCCACTTCCGGGTCGGTGACGACTAGCCCGTTGTGTGATTTTAATCAGTTATCGAGCGTAATGACATCGCGCTGCTGCGAATAGCAAACCAGCGCCTCACGCGCTCCGCGTTCACCAGCCCCGTCGGAGTCCTGGCTGGTTCGGCGCAATTCAGTCGCAGGACCTGCCCGCCTCGCTCTATGCCATCGGTCTGCGCATGCATCAAGCCACCGAGGCCCTCGTCGAAGGCGCCCTCGCCGTCGGCTCCATCGTGCGCAGCTGGTCCATGCACCGGCAGACACGCTGGCAACGGCGTTTATCAAGGCGATTGAGGCCAGCCGGACATTGCCCAAGGAGGTCAGAGTGCGCAGCCAACGGTTGAAGGATTGCCTTGCCCCGCTCTTGGATTCTTTTGGCGTCACAGTTCGCGTTGCCAGCAGGCTCCCGGCCTCGGACGAAGCACGGTCCCATTTGCTTGGCTTCCTTTGTGGAGGTTTCGGCGGGAGATAGAGCCTGGCGATGGACTGCGGTCTTAGCGTAGTTCTGGCCGAACCCCTCAATCAGACCCGCGAGGTATCGCGAATTGTCCGGCTCCTCAGGCTAATTGTTCTACTATTGTTGCTGCTCGAAACGAGTACGGGCAGCACGCCCGAAGCCGGGCCGGATAGGTTAGTCCGGGAGTAACGAGTTTGTCCGTAGACAACGGCACCCGGGCCTTGAGCAGAAAGGAAACTGATGCCCACATATTTATGTCGCTGGTCCAACGGAGATGTGTCACTTGCTGCCGGGGAGTCCGAGGTTGAGGTTGCCGATGTTCTGGATGAAGTCGACAACCCAGATGCCGCCGAGCTGATGCAGCTAGACCACGCGATTGCTGTCCACTTCAAGCTCGGCACGAGGCCCGGTGAAGAAGGAACGCTGCCTTTGCGATTCGAAGATATGAGCGAGCAGTTGTAGTCCTCGATCTATGAACGAGCATACCCGGTGTACAACGAGGTCCGCGCGAAGCCGGACCCCACGATCAAGGAGCTGACCGAAGCTCTGAAACATGAGAGGAATCCGATATACCGAAAGGTGCCGGAGCCGTCTTCCAACCCCTCGGTTGCCGGCCTTCAAGATGAGTTGCAGATGCCCCGAGTTGTGCTTGAACACCTGGCTGGGCGCGCGGCGGCAACCGCGGGGATCCCCGGCGAGATGTCGACCGAGGACATCAGGAAGATGGTGTGCAACCCCGTTTACTGCTTGGACCGGGTTGCTCCATGGATCGCTCAACCACCTGGACCGCTGGTTCCCGTCGAAGAATGGGTAGCGGCTGGCGCAAAGCTGATCGAGGAAATCGGAGCCGAGGCCTACCTGCGTCTACTCATCCAGAACCTCAGAGGAGAATAGTCGGATGCGGATGCGGGCGGGGCGAACATAGTAGGGGTCAGCTCACGAGAGGAAGTTTTTGAGGTAGCTTCGGAAAGCGGGCTGCAGATTACGTTAAGCAGAGCCGACATCTCGTTACCTATCGGTGTCATCGCAACGGGGCCTCAACATAGCAAGGCATAATTTCCGGCAAAGCCAGGACGCTCTGGACCTTACATCAATGGTCGCGCCGTGCTGCCAAATGAAAACCTCTACTTGAGCAGTTCCTGTGGCGGCGCTGGAACGGTTGCGTTCCCTCAAACCGACTGGCCGAACCAGAGCAGCCTGCTTCGCTGGGCAGGGACGGCTGGGTAATTACCGACGGAAACCTCCTTTACACGCGACTGCTCTCTCTAGCTAGGGAACCTCTGAAGTAATCCCCAAGCCGCACGGAATCTAGGTAATTTGTAGGCAGAGGGCAAAACGCGGATGCGACAGGTAACTTTGGCTTCGCAAGGCAGCTTCGAGCGATATGGCAAGAAGACTCGGCGGGAGAAGTTTCTGGAAGAAATGGACGAGATCATGCCATGGGCGCAGTTGCAGTCATTTGATTGAGCCGTACTATCCGAAGGAAGGTAACGGCCGACCTCCAGTGGGGCTGGCTATCATGCTGCGCATTTACTTTCTCCAACACTGGTTCAACCTGTCTGACCCGGCCGCGGAAGAGGCGCTGTATGATTCTCCGGCGCTGCGTCGGTTTGCGGGCGTGGACCTGGGCCGTGCACCGGCGCCAGACGAAACCACCATCTTGAACTTTCGGCATTTGCTGGAGAGGCACGATCTGTGCGCAGCCATGCTGGATGCGGTCAACCATTACCTGGAGGGTTGCGGCATTCGCATCGGCACGGGGACGATCGTGGACGCGACCATCATTCACGCGCCGTCGTCGACCAAGAACCCGACCGGCAGTCGGGACCCGGAGATGCACCAGACGCGCAAAGGCAACCAGTGGTATTTCGGGATGAAGGCGCACATCGGGGTGGACTCCAAACAAGGCCATATCCATTCGGTGTGCTCAACAGCGGCCAGTGTGGCCGACAAGCACATGTTGCCCGACCTCTTGCATGGTCAAGAGCGCAAGGTGTGGGGCGATGGAGGCTATCAGGGGCAGGGCGAGACCATTCGTGCCGCCGCACCGCATGCCCAGGACATGACCTCGCGACGGACCAGATATAAGCAGATGGTTGACCAGTTGCAACGACAAAAGAACCGGACCAAGGCCAGGGTACGAGCCAAGGCAGAACATCCTTTCCGCATTTTGAAGCGCGTCTTCGGATTCGTGAAGGTACGTTTCCGAGGCTTGAAGAAGAACCACGATCACCTGTGCGCCGCCTTCGCGCTGGTGAACCTTTACATGCACCGCAAGCGGCTGGCCCCTCTGGGGGCGTAGTGTGCCCGGAGAGCGCAGCAAATACGCACTCCGGACAAAAAACAGAACCAATTGACCCGCAACCGTAAGCCTGGAACGCAGCCTTGACTCAGATTCATTGGGAAGGCTGCAAAAACTGAACCTTACTCAGAGGTTCCTTAGAGTGCTCTCGCTTAGAGGCAAAATGAGCTTTTCCCCCCGTCGAATAGGTATCATAGTGATTGCAATGTTTCGCTGCCTGTCTTGAGGCCCGGAGTGTATTGTGACAAAGTGTTGGACCCTTCTCCTGTCCCTCCCCCTCACTGCGGCCCCCATGGCAGCTGCTGCCACACCGGCTCCTTCTATCGACCAGCAGTTTGAGCAGGCTGTCAAGCCCTTTGTCGGCAAATATTGCGTGGCCTGCCATAGCGGCAAAGCGGCCCCGGCGCAGTTCGACCTCGAGTCCTATACCAGGGTGGACATGGTGACCGACGACTTTGCCCGTTGGGCCCTGCTGGCAGAAAGGCTCAAGAATCAGGAAATGCCTCCCAAGCCGATGCCGCCCCCGCCTGCGGCTGAGGCGCAGCAGGTTATCGATTGGGTAGCCGCTGTGCGCGCGGCAGAAATAAAGAAGACCGCCGGCGACCCGGGTGTCGTGCTGGCGCGCCGGCTCAGCAAGGCCGAATACGACTATACGATTCGCGATCTTACCGGCCAGGACATGCAGGTCGCCAAGGAGTTCCCCGTAGATCCTGCCAATCCGGCTGGCTTTGATAACTCCGGCGAATCCCTAACCATGTCACCGGCGCTGCTGAATAAGTACCTGAAGGCGGCACGCGAAGTGGCCGATCATGCGGTTCTCGAGCCGGATGGAATCGACTTCGCGCCGTATCCTATGTTGGTCGAGACCGACCGGGAAAAGTACGCCATCCAGCGGATTGTGAGCTTTTACCTGACGCAACCCACCGACTATGCGGATTATTTCCAGGCCGCCTGGCGCTACAAATACCGCATCGCCCTCAAGAAACCAAACGCAACCTTGGCCACGACCGCTGTGGACGCGAAGGTGAGCCCCAAATACCTACCCATGGTGTGGCAGATTCTGCACGATCCGAATGCGGTGGGTCCGGTTCTCAAGCTGCAGAAGATGTGGCTGGCCCTACCTCCTCCCGCGGCGGAGCAAACGGGCGGGCTGCGCGCAAAGTGCGTCGCGATGCGCGATTTCGTGGTGAAAATCCGCGCCCACACCGCTATGCAGTTTACTGCCCCGGTGGTGGCAGGTTTGCCCGGGCAATCAGAGCCGCTTCTGAATTGGAAACTGAAGGAGTTTGCCGAGCACCGGCGTGACAGCGACCCCAAGGATCTGCGCAATGACACCGATCCGCCGCCCGTGGTTCCCGAGATCCCCGGATACCCTAAACTTCACGAGGAAGCCGCGCCGCGTTGGGCCGCTCTCTCGGCAAAGGCTCGCGCAGGCGATACCGACCTGATCGTTCCTGCCGCCCAGCGAGCCCGCTATGAGGCGGCATTTTCGCGCTTCGCCTGGGTGTTTCCCGACACGTTTTATGTGACCGAACGCGGCCGCTATTTCCCCGATGACTCGGAGGACAAAGGCCGCCTGCTGAGCGCCGGTTACCACAACACCATGGGCTATTACCGCGACGATCTTCCCCTGCAGCAGCTCATCCTGGATGACAACGGGAAGAAGGAGCTGGATCGTTTGTGGAACGAGTTCGACTATATCGCCGATATCTCGGCCCGCACCTGGACCCAGTACTACTACAACCAAAGCGGGGAAGTTTTTGGCAGAGGCGACGAATCCGGTTCCGAGCGCCGGACCGGTCACGCGGAGACGGATACAGAAGTCATCTTCAAACTACGGGGGGCCTACCTGGCCAAAGCCGCAGCAGATCCAACCAATGACCCGGTAGCGGCGGAAGCGATCCGTGCTCACTTCGACGGCGTGAACGCCACCCTGCGCAGCCTGGAAAAGGAGCGGGCAGAGGCAGAGCCGAAGCAATTGGAAGCTCTGCTGCAATTTGCCGCGCGCGCCTATCGTCGGCCCCTCACGCATGCCGAACAGGCGGATTTGCTGAACTACTACCATCAGCTCCGTACCCAGAATCAGGCGTCCAACGAAAACGCCATGCGCGATGTGATCACCAGCGTGCTGATGGAGCCGGACTTCCTCTACCGCCTGGATATATCGCATGGCCTGATGGCCTCGGTGCCTGCGCGTGCGTCGCACGCCGTGCTCCTTCACACCTCGACCGCCATACCGTCCGAGCCTTTATCCAGCTACGAGCTGGCGAGCCGGCTGAGCTATTTCCTCTGGGCCAGCATGCCCGATGAGCAGTTGCTGCGGCACGCAGCCGCGAACGACCTGCAAAAGCCGGCGGTACTGCAGGCCCAGGCCCGGCGCATGATGAGAGACCCTCGGGTGCGCGGATTCGCCACGGAATTCACCGGCAACTGGCTGGCCTTCCGCCTGTTTGAAACCAACAACGCCGTCGACCGCGAGCGCTTTCCTCAGTTCAACGACGATCTGCGCGAAGCCATGTTTCAGGAACCGATCCGCTACGTCGAAGACACCATCCAGAACAATCGTTCCGTGCTCGACCTGATCTATGGCGATTACACATTCGTCAACCCGGTGCTGGCCACGCACTATGGCATACCGGGAGTCCACGGCGATACAGACCACTGGGTGCGTGTCGACGATGCCGGCAATTACGGGCGGGGTGGCCTGCTGCCCATGGCGGTCTTTCTGACGCAGAACTCCCCCGGCCTCCGCACCAGCCCGGTGAAGCGTGGCAATTGGGTAGTGCAAAAGGTGCTGGGGATTCGTGTTCCTCCTCCGCCACCGGTGGTGCCCGAGCTGCCGAGCGATGAGTCGAAGACCGACCTGCCCATACGCGAAATGCTGGCCAGACATCGCTCGGTTCACTTCTGCGCTGCCTGCCATCAACGCTTTGATTCCTTCGGCCTGGCCTATGAAGGATACGGGCCCATCGGCGATCTGCGTACCAAGGACCTGGCCGGTCGGCCCGTTGATACCGCCGTCACCTATCCCGGCGACGTCAACGGAGTTGGTTTTGACGGCCTGCGCGACTTCATCCGCGATCACCGGCAAGATCAATTCCTCGACAACCTTTGCCGCAAGCTGCTCAGTTACTCGCTCGATCGCTCGCTGCAACTCTCCGACGAAGCGCTGATCCATAGCATGCAGACCAACCTGGCCGCGCACAGCTACGGCTTCGATTTGATGGTGGAAACCATTGTCATGAGCCCGCAGTTCCGAAACAAACGAATCCCGGCGACCCCGGCGCCAACGCAGATCGCCGCTGGAAAGGTGAACCAGCATGTCTCGACTGACCAGTAAGTTTGCATTCCCCATTTCGCGCCGCGCCGTACTTCGCGGAGCCGGCTGCACCGTGGCGCTGCCCTGGCTGGAGTCGCTGCATGCTTTGGCGGAGGTGCCGCCGCCCTCGGCATTCCCCACGCGTTTCGGCGTCGTGTTCTTGGGTTGCGGCATCAACGAGGACCACTGGAGCGCCGAAGGCCAGGGCGCCTCGATGAAGCTATCGAAGACGCTCGCACCCCTGGAACCGCTCAAAGAAAAGATCAACGTCGTTGATGGTCTCTACGTTCGTGCGTTGACAGGGCAGGGTATTCATCCCGGCCAGACGGGCAGTCTTTTATCCGGTGCGCACATCTCCAAAGGCGCCATTATCCATTCCGGCATCAGCGTCGACCAAATGATTGCCAAACACGTGGGCGAAGACACACCGCAATCCAGCATTGTGCTGGCCTGCGATCAGCCCCTGACCGGCTACCACGAGTCGAACTTTTCCCTGGCCTACAGTTCTCATATCTCGTGGCAGAGTCCCGATTCGCCTGTCCCGGTGGAGGTGTACCCATCGCTCGCCTGGGACAACCTGTTTGACAACCGCGGCAGCCTGCAGAACCTCAGCATTCTCGACCGCGTGAGGGATCGCGCCCAGGATCTCTCCAAGTGCATCAGCTCGACCGACAAAGGCAAACTCGACGAATATTTGACTAGCCTGCGCGAAGTGGAAAAGCGCGTCGAGGGCATGCGCAAAGACAAGGCGGACGCCGATGATGCCGCCAAAGCCAAAAACACCGTCGTCGCTACCATGGAGAGGCCCGGTAACGGATTGCCGGAAGACCTGCGCGATCACTCCCGCCTGATGTGCGACATCATTGCCATTGCGTTCCAGACCAATAAAACACGCGTCGCCTCGTTGATCATCTCGCATGATCTGTCGGCCATGTACTATCCCTTCCTGAACGTAAAGGACGGCCACCATTCCGCGTCGCATAACAACAATTCCGATGATTACGAGCGCATCTCACGCTTCCACGTCGAGCAATACGCCTACCTGGCGTCTAAGTTGGACAGCATGAAGGAGGGGAACGGCACGGTACTCGACAACACCTGCCTGATGTTCCTATCCAATATGTGGATCGGGCGCAAGCACGACAACTTCCGCCTGCCGCTAGTGCTCGCCGGCGGGCTTGGCGGGACATTGCAAACGGGGCGTACCCTGAATTATCTCAACGACAGCGAAGATAATCGCAAGATGTGTAGTTTGTACCTCTCGCTCATGGATCGCTACGGCCTGAAACTCGAGCAGTTCGGCGATTCGCAGACCCGGCTGGAGCGGCTTTAGGCTTTGCCGACTGGAACACTATTTCTTTCCTTGATCACAAGGATCCGTCAGGCTGCGGGTGCCTTCGCTGCTTAATCGCGCCTGATATACCTACCAATTCGTCTTGCAACTCGGTCGAAAAACGGCGCCTAAAAAGAGTGACCGCGGGAAATGCGGCGCGACTTAATTGCGATAGTAGGCCTGCAAGAAGCTGAGCACTCGCCCGGCGGAAACCAGCGGAGCTTATCGCACACGTACGCGTCCCGGTGTTAAGGGATTCGCCTAGTCCGAAATGGATGGATAGGAATTGGAACGAAGCAGCCGCCGCGGACCGATAGGTTCCGGAAAACTGGCCGGATGCCGACATTTCGTTACTGATCGATCGTCGATCTGCGATTCGGCGCCCGTTGAAATCGGGAGACTGGTTCAAATAGGACTGCCGATCATCCCGTCAGCCCGATCCAGGAGCTTCAACCCTGGGACCTGGCCGCCTCACTCCAGACCTGCTCTTCACAGGTTGCTTAGAGACACACAACAGGCACCCACCCAAAACAAGCGGACACCTGATGACACACTCTAACTCACAGTCAAAAGGCGCGCAAAATACGCTTACTAAAATCATGTTCGGCGACGTTGCCGGAGTTTCTGACTTGGAGGTTCTGCGACCGCTCAGTTCACTGTGACAGCAACGGTCGTGGACGCGGTCAGGGTGCCGCTGGAACCAGTCACAGTGACCATGTAGCTCCCAACAGTCGTGCCGGGATTGGCTGGCGTCGTGACAGGATTGGCTGCCTTCTGTGCTCCGCCGCATCCCGTGACTATTGGGGTGAACGCACCGAGCAACAGCAGACTAAGCAGGGTCTTTGTTCGGCAACGGCGCGAGGGCACTCCGAAGAACAGGAATGCGACAAGGGCACCGCCTCCACCAAGCGCCAACATCCGGTTGTGCTGGTTGCGGAAAGCCTTCGCTGCCTGGCCAGTCGCGTTGGACGAACTACTAGCTGCCGTGGTGTTGACAGTGAGCGTCGCCGTCACGGCTGCTGTTCCCGTGATGGCGAGTGGCGCAGCGACGGAGCAGGAAGGCAGATCGACCGCGGTTGCTTGACCGGTTACGGTACAGGAGAGCGCCACCGAGCCCGTAAAACCACCGCTGGGCATGATCGTGATCGTCGAAGTCCCGCTGGCGCCGGGCGTGGCGATGCTGACGGTCGTATTGGTTAGCGCAAAGCTTGGAGCGGGAGCGGGCACCGTCACCGTTACTGCGACTTTGGTGTTGGCAATGGCAACTCCGCTCGAATCGAATGCCTTCACAAACTCCACGTATTGCGCAGGGGTTGTTCCTGGTTGTGTCTGGATAGTGAGCGTCGTAGTCGCCGGCGCATTCCCCGAGATAGTCACCGGCGGGATGGACGAGCAGGTGGGCACATCGTTTGCGCCGCCTGGAGAGCTGCCGCCGTCGCATTCCATGGTCACACTTCCGGAAAAGCCGTTCGTAGGGGTAATCGTGAGAGAAGAAGTCCCAGTGGCACCAGCCGCGACTGAAACTGGAGTACCACTCAGCGTGAGGCCCGGCGGAGGGGGAGCGGTCACTGTTACTGCGACTCTCGCAGCATTGGTGTTGGCCATGATATTTCCAGTCGAATCGACTGCATCCACAATCTCCGTATATTCCCCGGGAGTTGTGGCTGGTTGTGTCTGGATACTGAAGGTTATGGTTGTTGGCGCATTCCCCGAGATAGTCACCGGTGGGATGGACGAGCAGCTAGGCACATCGTTTGCGTCGCCCGAAAAGGCAACGCTGTAGCATTCCAGGGTCACAGTTCCGGAAAAGCCGTTCGTGGGGGTAATCGTGAGAGTCGAAGTCCCGGCGGCGCCCGCCACGACTGAAACTGGAGTACCACTCAGCGTGAGGCCCGGCGGCACGACAGTCAGGGACACATCGGCGGAGGTACTGCCACCATAGTTGACGTCGCCGGAATAGATCGCCTTAACGAGATGTGCTCCTACGCCTACGGGAGAAATATTATTCACCGTTGCAATTGCCAGCGCTGTCTCTGCCAAGAGCGCGGTCGCGGAGCTATCCGCGGAATTTGCGACAACAAGATCTTCCTTGCCGTCTCCATTGAAGTCTGCTGAGGCGACTGACGTTGAGCCGGTGTCCGCAGCGGGGCTGGTGGCAGCGGTAAAAGTTCCATCGGCGTTGCCCAGCAGAATCGTCAGGCTGCTGCTGCCGGCGTTGGCTACCGCCAGGTCAGGAATGCCGTCTCCATTGAAATCCGCGACCGCCATGGAATTGGGAGCCGCGCCCGTTGCCGGGCTCGCTGCGGCCGTAAAGGTTCCATCGCCGTTGCCCAGCAGAATCGTCACATTGTTGCTGCCGGAGTTGGCCACGGCTAAATCCAGCTTGCCGTCTCCGTTGAAGTCTGCCGCGGCAATCGATGTGGGGCCGGCGTCCGTTACCGGGATTGTTGACACGGCAGAAGGACAGCCCCCTTTATTCAGGAAGACGTTCACGCCATTCGCGCCGGAGTTGATCACCGCCACGTCGGGTTGGCCATCTCCATTGAAGTCGCCCACGGCCATCGATTGGGAGCCGGCGAACGGCAAGGGGGTCTCGCAGGACAGCGTAAAGGTTCCATCTCCGTTGCCGGACTGAATCAGGAGTAAGTTGTTGCATGGCGTCTCATCGCCGCTGCAGGTCTCGACTAGATCCAGCTTGCCGTCTCCGTTGAAATCTGCTGCAGCGATCGAATTGGACGTAACCGTACCGTTGCCGATCGCGAAGCTCCCACCCGCGATGGTGAAGGTTCCATCCCCGTTGCCCAAAAGCACTTCACTATTGCCCTCATCCAAAACAGGCGCCACGGCCAGATCGGGAATGCCATCTCCGTTGAAATCTCCCACCGCAATGGATCCCGGCAAGTCATTCGAAGGGCTGGGCGCTGCTGTGAACGTGCCATCCCCGCTGCCCAAGAGCACGGAGATGGTGTCGTTTCCGAGTATGACCAGGTCCGGGATTCCGTCGCCATTGAAGTCAGCGGTCAAGACAGTGTTACCGCTGTTTTGTGAGAAGACAGACAAAAGTGAGGAACCCGCGAAGCCCGCTCCCGTTTCACTCGTCAACGCCGCCGTCCCCAGCACTGCGTTCCCGTTGCTTGCATCCACATACGACACCATTCCCGTCGGCAAAGTATTTCCGTTGCCCGGCACTGTCGCCGTTAATGAGAAGTTGTTTGGGACCCCGCTGGCTTCGAGGTACGTCGTTGTGGCCAGTTGCCCCGTGCCCTTCGACGCCGTCACCGTGAGCGACGATGCGGTCGAAGCACTGGGCCCAAGGCCGGCCGGCTCGGCAAGAACCGCCTTGTAGCTGTGACTCCCAACCCCAGGATGAAATTTCAGCGTCGCCGTACCGTTGGCGGTCAACTGCGCCGTGCCCAGCAGATGGATGTCGGTGCAGAACTTGGCCGTCGCATCGCAGAAGTTGACCTGGCCCGGCGTGACCGGAGTGCTGCCGGCCATAACGGTTGCGGTCAGAGTGACCACGCTTCCAGGTGCAACTTTCGTCACGGCGTTTTCGCCGGAGGTGACGGACAGTGTTGTTATCGTGGGGGCGGGCGCTGCCCACGCAGGCAGCAGTCCAACACCCTGGCCGAAAGAGACTACCGCAATGAAACACCACAAAGGGCGCAAGAGGGCCAGCAGCTCCCCGCCTCCAATCAACGTTCGCGGAATACGCATTGATGATCTCTCTTGAGGAACCAGACAGATGTCGATGTACTCGATAACTAAGTTTGCGCAGATTTATTCCAGGCATTCCTGCTGATCCTCGAAAACGTTAGGTCCCTATCGGGACTGCCCCGGCACGACACTGGTGGTCTGTCCCAAGACTCTTGGCCGGGGCAGTTTCGATAGGGTCGTTTGAAGTAAGTTGCTGGCGTTTGCGATGGACGCGGTGATCTACCTATGCATTTTCAATGTCGCCGACGAGCCCATTTGGAGCATTTCAGGTGCAGAACGTGACCGCTGGAGTAATGGAGCCCCGTTTGCGAATGGATCTGCTTCCCGCAAGGTGTGAGTCGGTGACGCAGACTGGGTGCGTCAGCAGGGTGTGGGCACACGAAAGCTTTGCATGCGCGAGCATGCCATCGAGCGACCGGGGTAGATTCGCCGTGAGCCAAGGATGTTTTATGAGCTGTCAACGCAGCACCTCTGTGGGGTAGGGAGGTTCAGGTCTGGCCGGAAGTAAAGTTGAGCGCTGGTGAACCGTTCGATGACCAGCATGGTGCCGGAGCAGACGGGACAACGTGGCAGGTTGGTGGTTTCGGGGCGATCCGGGGACGCAACAGCGCCGAGCAACTCGCGGCAACGTGCAAGGGCGGTTTCCCTTCTGCGGTTGGCGAAGAAGCCGAAGTGACGGATGCGGACCAGACCTTTCGGCAGGACGTGAAGAAGGAATCTGCGCAGGAACTCATCTACGGAAACGGTCATAACCTTTTTCTTGCCGCCATGGGCATAGTCTCGCCAGCGGAATGATACGCGATCGTTTTCGAAGGCCACGAGCCGATGGTTAGAGATGGCGACGCGATGGGTGTAGCGCGCCAGGTAGTTGAGAACGTGTTCGGCGCCGCCGAAGGGTGGCTTAGCGTATACGACCCAGTCCTTCTGGCCGAGTTGCCAGAGGAAACGGCTGAATACCCCAGGTGAGGCAAGTTGCTCGATGGAGTTATGGAACTGGAGTTTGTCCTGTTTGAAAAGTTCCAGTAGTTCCTCGCAGAACTTGCCGCAGAAGACCTTGCTGAGTGCTTCAACGGGCAGGAAGAATCGGCGCGACGAATCAATCCACCTGGAACCATCGAGGGCAAGGCCACCGGCGGGGACGATGTAGTGTACGTGGGGATGAACACATCCGCGCCCACAATACCCTGTTCGCGGAAAGCAACGAGGTCCGGGTTTTCTATCCTTTCCATCCGCTTCAGCGTGATTGCCTTTACAGCATCGTCGAGTTTCGCTCACGCCGCACTCATGGGCACCCAGGCATGTCGCAACATGGTCGCACGTGGAGAACTGATCGGGGTAGCTGTTCTTGTGATCATCGGCGCCGTCCTAATCGCGCTCGCGCCATCAAAGCAGCTTCAGGAGTGAGCGTCACACCTGAACGAACTCCATTCACATTGATGGGGAGTCGCCGATCAGTAGAAGCGGCTGGTCTCCTGATCCAAAGATCCTTTTACCAGAAACAAGGAGTACTCGGAATTGCTCCGAGGACGGTAGGTAACGCAAACGCAGCAGGGTCCAGGAATGCAATTCGGCGCATTTTGTTGGCTGAGTGGCAATCCACTTGGCCGTATAGTCCGCTTGTCGACAACTTGGAACGGCTGCTCGCCTTAGGGACGCCTTTCGACTATTGGCGTTTGATTTGGTGCCTCGTTGAAAAAGGACTGCCGGCTAACCGCATGACGAAGTGCCAGGCCGGTAAGGAAGTGCACTTCATTCGTGCATACGAAACCGTTCACGCATAAACAGGGCCAGTATCTCGCCTTCATTTACTACTACAGCAAAATCAACGGTCGTCCTCCGGCCGAGGCCGAGATGCAGAGGTACTTTCGCGTCAGCCCGCCGTCTGTTCACTAAATGGTCGTCACACTCGAAGCCAACGGCTACATTGAGCGAACTCCTGGGCAAGGCCGATCCCTCCGGCTTCTGCTCGCGCGCGAGGACCTTCCAGACCTGGAGTGAATGGAGCTTTCTCAGCGCAGATAGAGTAAGGGAAGCGCTTGACTGTACAATCGTCGGCGGGAGGATAGTATCAAATGGGAAGTCAATCAATCATTTCCGCCATCGACGCGGAGATTGCATCGCTACAACAAGCAAAGGCGCTACTTGAAGACGAGGGCAAGGTTAGCCGCGTGACAACTCGAATAACGGCGAAGAAGTTGAGCGCCAAACAGCCGAAGAAACGCGCAATGAGCGCGGAGGCACGTAAACGGATTGGCGATGCTCAGCGAAAGCGATGGGCGGCGACTAAGAAGCAAGCATCGACGGCTCCATCGAAGGCGACGAAGAACGCCTCCCTGTGAAAGTAAAGAAAACCGCGCCGAAGAGGCAGTCAAGCGCACGCTCAGCCCAGAGGCTCGTAAACGAATGGCGGATGCTCAGCGCCAATGTTGGGCAACGGCAAAGAAGCTAACATCAGCGGCTCCTACGAAGGCGACGAAGAAAGGGGCTCCAGTAAAGGCAAAGAAAGCTACGCCAAAAAAGCAAACGAAGGCGGCTCCAGCAGTGGCGATGCCCGAAGCTCCCAAGGCGGAAGCTACCTTGTAGCGTCGGATTCGTGACACGAGAACCCGCCACATCGATAATTATCTATCGATCTTCGCGGATTTCTTTCATGATGACAATATCAGTTGCAAATTGCTGTCCGAACTCTCACTCCGTTTCAACCGAACCGTCTGCGTAAACGACCGGGCCGGTGTGTCCCGGTTGGAAGTATCCTTCTCCGCAATCACGCACAGCGAGCTGATAATCGCACTCAGCCACAAATGTCGATAGATCACATGGGCCATCTCGGACAAGTGACTCGTCTGTGAGCACCGTTTCTGATATCTTCTAATCGCATCCTCCATCCTCGACTAAGGAGCCGTTGAAAGGTGATGAAAGGAATGTCGACGCGACGTCCGGGCGTGGGTTTCTCCGCGGCAGCCAGAAGGGTTAGGCCGACCGCACATCTGCCGCGAAACGGGCAGGGAAGTGAGCCATAAGAGATCCAGAGAAGGCTCCCACAACGATGGAGGCGAGGCGAATGCTAAGAGGCGGCGGGGCGAGGGTCCTTTCTCACAAAAGGCAAGGAACTGTGTGCGCCTCCGAGTCGTATTGAGCTGTGTACGTTTCGGAGGATTCGACATGCATTCTCACACCCTGGGCCTTCCCCGCCTGCTTTTCGCATTGCTGGGAACACTGCTGATCTTCGGCGGCTCGCTCACGCCGGCGCAAAATTCCGGAAGGGGATTCGAATTGCACGCCAATGGCAACGCGAGGGCGGCCGACGTGGGATTGCCCCTCTATCCGAGATCGAAGCTCTTTAAGAGTGTGGATATCGAATAAGTCCTTGAACATTCGTTCGACGTGTGCTCCACGTCCGATCACGTTCCGACATTCATTCCTCTCGCGAGCCGCCTTAGGGGACCTGTTTCCTTGCTGTCCAAAACACCTTAACGTCACCTGTCTGGCCTAAGATAATCCCGCCGTGGTCTCTTCGGCCATGTAATCGACTACGGCCTTCAGGTCGCCATTGGTGGCTTCAAAGACCTTAAGCTGGCGGTCTGCGCCAGTTCCGGTGGCCATGATCTTCCGGATGCCTTCGATGGCTTCTCGGCTTCCTAACTCGTCTACGACCGGATCGATCAGCGCAAGATACTCTTCGAGCAGGTCGCGTAGAGGGAGTTCCTGCTGCTTGCCGAAGTCGATGAGCATACCGTCGAGTCCGTAGCGGATTTGTTTTCCATCAGCAATGTGCGTGCGTATTGGCGGTAATCCTGGTTCGCGGAGTGCAGTCTGTATAGGTATACGGCTGTGGCCTGGATAAGCGCGGCGATGGCCACCGTCTCCTCGGCGCGCAGCGGAATGTCGCAGGCGCGCACCTCGATGGTCTTGAAGAAGGGATGAGGCCGGATGTCCCACCAGATCTTCTTGGCGTTGTCGATGCAGTTGGTGCGCACCAGCAGGCTGACATAGTTTTCAAATTCCGAGTAACTTGAAAAGGTGTCGGGAATGCCGGTACGGGGAAACCTCTCGAAGACCTTTGCGCGGTAGCCCTTATAGCCGGTGTTCAGACCCACCCAGAAGGGAGAGTTGGTGGCCAGCGCCATGATGTGGGGCAGAAAGTAGCGCATCGAGTTCATGATGCGGATGCCCGCCTCGTGGTCTTCAATGCCCACGTGGACGTGTAGGCCGAATATAACGTTGGCGCGGGCAACCAGTTGCAGATCCTTGACCACCTTCTGGTAGCGCGCATCGGGATAAATAGTCTGCTTGCGCCAATCGGCAAAGGGATGGGTGGCGCCGGCTACCAGGGTCAGGCCATTTTCACGGGCCAGCCTGATCATCTCTCGCCGCAATTCGTAAATATCCTTGCGTGCCTCGTCGATGTTGCGGCAGACGCGGGTACCGACCTCGATGACCGACGTATGCATCTCTGCTTTGACCCGCTCCTGCAGTCGCAGCTTACCCTGCGCAAGTAATGAGGTTGGGGTGTGAGAACGCAGGTCACGCGTGAGCGGGTCGATGGTCTGGTATTCCTCTTCAATGCCGAGCGAGAAAGATGGCCGCATGGGGACTCCGAGCTAAGACACTGGTAACCGCGTATCTCAACAGAATCACGCTGCTGGGCGATTGGTCTGCGTCCTTTTGCTCAATGAAGTTCAATGGGGATGGGCGTGTTGGGGCCGGTAGATTCGCCGGCTTGGCGTGAATCATGAGCAAATCAGAAACTGACCTGTCGAACGTGAAGAGTCCCGATTTCGGTAACTATGCCAACAACCCATCTCGCTCATTGACCCGGAAAGAAAAGCGCTTTTTGGGGTTCTGGTTGGATCGCGGCCAAACCGACAATAAATGCGTTGACAACCCGAACCTTGAACTGGGACCGCAAACGGACATGCATGGGAAGGCGCTACCGTCGCGATACTCCAGAATCAATCAATGTTCACCCTGCCAGGCAGGATAGGTACGAGAAACGAAGGTCCTAGCCTTGACCCGAACCGCTTCGAGCACCAACCTGCCACCTTCTGTTCGATATTGCTCAGAATGCGAGCGGCGCACCCGCGTAGGTTTAGAAGTAGAAGGTTTCATGACTTCAGAAATCTTCTATTTGCAGAGCCGCTCGAAGGCTTAACGATGGTGTGACAAACATGACTGTTTCGTCTCTTGCATGCACCCGACGCCATCCAAGGAGACAAAATTGAACCATATGAGGACGATGAAGCCGATGAAGAATGCGCGTCGGGCCGGCGTCAGTCTTAGCTGAGAGGCTGCTACTCCTATTCGATCCAACCCATCGCCCGAACAAGAGCCGAACCATGACCTCCAGAGTGCCTCTGTCTCCAAGGAAGTTCAGGCTCCGATGCACCGCGAGGTGCGAAGTTCAAGCGATCGGCGGAAAAGGGGCCGGCCAACAATCGAACGTGCGAATAACCTGCTCCGAGGAAGGGTGAGTTATGGTTAAGCTTTTATAGTGGTGTCCTCTATCTATGTTCTTGGTCGTCATGTCTGCCCCCATTCAGGAACCCGGAAATGCACCCGAGACCACCGCACCTCAGACGCCTGCCAAGCCAATACCATCCAAAATCGTCCCCAGCCCCGAATCTCTTGCCCGCGCCAAGAAGATGTACGGATATGACTGCGCAATGTGCCATGGTACAGATGGGGCCGGAAAGGGAGAACTCGCCTCGCAGATGAAATTGACGCTGAGCGACATGAGCGCCCCGGCCACGTTGAAGGACAAAACCGACGAGCAACTCTATGGCATCATCCGCGATGGTAAGGACAAGATGCCCGCAGAGGGAACTCGCATGAATCCTGAAGAGGGCTGGAGCATGGTCGCGTACGTGCGCTCGTTATCGGCCGGGAAGAATCAAGCAGCAGTTGGGGATCAGCCGAAGAAGTGACCAACCGACTCCGTTTGCGGCGTGGATTCAACGCAACTTCCTGGCGGAATCGCGGCGGATCACGATGTCTGGCGCAAGCGCCATCTGGCGGCGGGAGCACACGTCGAATTCACCACCTGATCCGAACTCTCTTCGTCGCAAGTGAAGCGAGCAGATTCGTAAACACCGCACAAGCCGACGAAAGTTGATCAATTGCTTCCACGTTGCCAACTATCCTCCTGGACCTTCTGTGACTTCTCGGCACTCCCAATGGGGCGTCGAGCATCCGCTCAGGAGGCTGGTGACCGCCTCCAAACGGTTGAGCGTGAGGGCCGCAGTTGCTGCCATTGCAGCACAAGGTCCGCCGAAAGGATCGAGAAGGCGAGGCAGCACCAAACGATGGTCTCCGTCACACGTATGTCGAGAGTGTCCCATCCGGTCACACCACCAATCACTCGCCCATCTAGAAAAACCAGCGCGACCGCAAAGCTGCGAGTCATCCATTGCCGATGCTCCTGAGCCTTACCTTTGCGAATGAAGAACAACGCTATCCCGGTAGTAATCGTCCACAAGGCGGCGTCCACCGCAGCGGCAACACTAAAAGAGCGGGGATCTCCCGCGCGCTCCTGAAAATACTGGATGTAAAAGCCGAGTGGCGCCGCTACGAATACCCCTGCGACATAGATTCGGCCGACTGCACGGTGGAGCTTCCTGAAACGATTGCGAAGCCGGTCGGAGAATTGCATCGGGCCCAGCAGCAGAGCGCACGCACCGGCGATCCCATGCGGCAAGAGCCACCACTTAAAAGGCTCGTAGTGCTGCCACATCGGATCCTTCGGATGCACCAAAAAACTCTCATCGTGAGGGATCACGTACGCGAGCATGAGCCCGATGGCGGCAAACAACAAGTATTTTGGACGCAGCCTCGGACTGCGCGCGAGGATCGCCTGCGTGGATGACATTGAAGTTCTCCAGGGTCGTGGATGCTCGATTTGCTTCGACGAGGGCGACGGTTTCCCAAAGAAAGGAACCCCTGGCGATGAGCAGAGGTTTCCTCTCATTCGTACGAGCCGCTACTGTATGCCGGGGCGGCGTCGCGCCTGGGCAGCATTGCCCGGAATAACGGCCTGATTGGCAGCACCGCAGTCGTTGCGGAGTTCATTGGGGGCGCCTGCCGGGGGAGGACTGAATGTATTGTCAATGCAGGGGATTGCGCTCAGATACTCGTAGATGGCTTCGATTTGATGGTCGGTCATGTTGTGAAATATCGGCCATGGCATGACCTGAAGCTTGCTGCCATCTACGGGAGGTGGAACGCAAATGCCCAGCGCAACATTGGGGTCTGTGTCTGACTGACAGGTTGGATGGATATTGTCGAAATCCTTGCCGGTCCTGAGAATCTCCTTGAACTGCTCAAGTGTGCGTCCCCCTTCCGGAAGCCCGTTCTTATCCGGCGTCAGATTGCGGGAAATGATGACCGGACCGGCATAGGGAAACCCGGTTGTGGGATCGATGGGATATCCGTTGGGAGGATACGACGATGGTATGGAACCGTTCGGAAACCCGCTCACAGAAGCACTGGAAGGCACAGCCTGACCGAAGGGGCTGCCGCCCGCCAGGTAGGTAGAGGAGTCAGTTTTTGTACCCAGCGGGTGGTTCAAAAAGTACGGGTTCCCGTGGTTCGCGTAGTTGAAGTTTGGAGGGCCGCCGGCGGTGTGGCAGCCATTGCAGTCAGCCTGCGCGTTGACAATGAAGCTTCCTAATCCCACCAAATCCTGGTTCTTCCCTTCCAGATTCAGCGGGACGGGAGCTATCGCATAGCCGATGCGGATGAGCTGCTCTTGGTCGTTGGTTCCATTCCCCTGAGCGTGTACAGCCGGTGAATTGCTCAACCGTCCCCCCAGGGCAATCACACCCATGGTCAAGACAGCTCCCGTTGCTATTTTGACAAGTTGCTGTGCTTTCATTTGCCATTCTCCTTCTGCCCGGCTGGCGCCGGGTTGACCTCAGCTGCAGGCGCATGTTGTTTCATTTCGAGGTCGGACGGCAATGGAGATGGTCTGCATTCATCTGTATTTTTCTGTAGCAGCTAAGATGCTGTGCCGTAGGGTCTTACTGGCTGTCCAGAAGGCATGTAGAATTACAGCCCACAGAAGAGTGCTAAACCATGGCCCTAGACCCCCTCAGATTTGAGGATTTTGAACTCGACCTTGGCTCGTACCAGGTGCGACGTTCAGGTCGCATCTTGAGGCTGGAACGGATCCCCACAGAAGTCTTGTTCCTGCTGGCTGAGCGACGCGGTCAGTTGGTGACGAGAGAAGAGATTATTGAAAAGCTGTGGGGCAAGAACGCGTTTCTCGACACCGATAATGCCATCAATACCGCGATCCGGAAGATTCGCCGTGTGCTCAAAGACGATCCCGCACAACCGAGATTTGTCCAGACTGTCACAGGCAAAGGTTACCGCTTTATAGGCCGGCTAGCTGAAGAGGACGCCGCATCTGCGCAAGAGCCAGCGACGGCTGAAGTCCAAGATCTAAGGGCACCCGAAGAAGAACCAGTCCAACCTCCACAAGCCCCAGGCCGCTTTGGAAAACGCTGGGGCATTCTTGCCAGCGCCCTCGCCGTGTTCGCATTATTCACCGCCGGCTACATCTACCTCCCTTATGTACCCCGCAAACATGCTCTGACGGAGAGAGACACGATCGTTCTGGCCGATTTCGCAAACACCACGGGCGACCCCGTATTTGACGGAACACTCAGGCAAGGTCTGGCCGTGCAGCTTGAGCAGTCCCCGTTTCTGAGCCTTGTCTCCGAGGAGCGCATTCAGCAAGTGCTGCGGCTGATGGGCCAGCCCGGGGCCGCGCGACTTGCTCCAGAGATCGCTCGGGAAATCTGCGAACGAACTGCAAGCGCGGCCGTTCTCGACGGTTCCATTGCGAGTCTCGGCAGCCAGTATGTATTGGGCTTGCGCGCACGAGACTGTCGCACCGGAGATGTGCTTGCTGAGGAACAGGTGCAAGCGGCGAGAAAAGAAGAGGTTCTGAATGCCCTCAGCCAAATGGTCAGCAAATTCAGAACCCAGCTGGGTGAATCATTGACGACGGTCAGGGAGCACGACACTCCGTTGGCCGAGGCCACAACGCCTTCACTCGAAGCCTTGAAGGCCTACAGCGTCGGCTGGCAGGTTACCTTTTCGTCTGGATCGGCCGCCTCCCTGCCGTTTTTCCAGCGTGCCATCGAAATTGACTCCAACTTCGCCAGCGCCTATGCGGCGCTGGGGCGTATGTACGGCGACATCGGGGAATTCGCCCTGTCTGCCATGAACACCAGCAAAGCCTATCAACTGCGGGACCGCGCCAGCGACCAGGAGAAGTTCTTTATCTCTGTTAACTACGATTTGCAGGTTACCGGAAACCTGGAGAAGGTCCAACAGACTTGCGATTTGTGGATGCGAGCTTATCCTCGTGCGTGGATGCCCCACTCGCTGTTGTCCGGGGGGATCTACTCTCAACTGGGCAACTATGCGAAGTCGGCCGAAGAAGCCCACATCGCTACAGAAATCGACCCCGACTTCTCCATCGGATACAGCCTTCTCGCCACCGACTATCTGGCCCTGGGACATATCGATGAAGCGGAGAAAGCCCTTCAGCAAGCATCCGGGCGCAAACTTGATATCCCTGATTTCCATGTCCAGCGGTACGTCATTGCCTTCCTGAAAGACGACAAGACTGGAATGGAGCGGGAAGCCGCTCCGTCTCGTGACCAGCCCAGCGTGGATGACTGGATTTCCAACGCTGAAGGGTTCGTATCGGCGTATTCCGGGCGTCTGGATGCGGCCAGGAGAATGTCTCGCCGGGCAGCGGATTTGGCTCGAAACGGCGACCGGCGGGATGCAGAAGCGCTTTACGAAACCGACGCTGCGGTGCGGGAAGCCCTGTTCGGAAACGTATCCGCTGCAAGACAGAGAGCCGGGCGCGCGCTGGAACTGTCAAAGAGCCGGGACGTGGCTTATGGAGCTGCCTTTGCTCTGGCCGTCACGGGAGATTCTTCTCGATCCGAGAAAGTGACCGACGACCTCGCGAGACGTTTGCCGGAAGATACCAAGGTCCAATTCATCTATGCGCCAACCCTCCGCGCACTCCTGGCGTTGAACCACCGCCAGCCCTCAAAGGCCATCGAACTGCTTCAACCCGCGATTCCTTATGAACTCGGGATTCCCACCGAAGGCGGTTCCGAGTTTCTTTTGGGAGCTGGTGGTCTCTACCCCGCTTATGTCCGCGGCCTGGCCTATTTGGCCGCACATCAAGGCGCCGAAGCCGCTCGGGAATTCCAGAAAATTCTCGATCACCGGGGCATCTTTCTCTGCGATCCCGTTGGTGCCCTGGCGCACGTGCAGCTCGGCAGGGCCTACGCGCTGTCGGGTGATAAGACGAAAGCGAAATCCGCCTACCAGGATTTCGTTACGCTCTGGAAAGATGCGGACTCGGACATTCCGCTTCTAAAGCAGGCCCAAGCCGAATACGCGAATCTGCATTAAGGCATCG
>Ga0206941_10108_pt1 | contig 24163 bp, 20 predicted proteins | sample Alteio_BWOrgHeat_9_FD_153251 | JGI IMG/M metagenome (GOLD analysis project Ga0206941, IMG submission 153251) | Enriched cells from forest soil in Barre Woods Harvard Forest LTER site, Petersham, Massachusetts, United States -... | ecosystem: Environmental > Terrestrial > Soil > Temperate forest >...
TGGTTTCAAGATGCTGGCGGGCCGGTTTTTCAACCAACAGGATACGCCATCGTCACAACCGGTATTCGTCGCCAATCGCGCCTTTGCCCGGGCATATTCGCCAGACCAGCAGGATTTGAGCAAGGTCATCGGAATGAAGCCGTGGCACCTTACTTCGGAGAAAGATGCAGAGATTGTAGGCGTGCTCGATGACATGCGGCAGAGTGCGGTCGCTGAGCCATCGACGCCTGAGATTGAGGCCTCGATCACGCAGATTACGCCGGAAAGCGGGATCTATAAGACGATGGAGGGGATTGCGATGGACCTTGCGTTGCGCACGGACCGCGATCCGAAGGAGATGATTCTGGAGATTCGCGAGGTGCTGCGGCAGGCTGATCCGGCGCTGGCCGGGAGCAACTTTACCACCATGGATCAGGTGGTGGAGGATTCGTTCGGCAGCCAGCGGCTTGCGGCGCATCTGCTGGAGATTTTTGGTGGGTCGGCGCTGCTGTTGTGCGTCGCCGGATTGTACGGGCTGCTGGCCTATGTCGTGTCGCAGCGGACGCGCGAGCTGGGCGTGAGACTGGCGCTGGGAGCGCGGCGCGGCGATCTGCTCTGGCTGGTGATGCGGCAGGCGTCGGTGATGCTGATCTCGGGCGTCGTGATCGGGCTGGCGTTGGCGGTTGCTTCGGGACGCGTGGTGCGGAGTTATCTGTATGGTGTGAGCGCCCGCGATGGTTGGACTCTGGGGTTTGTCGCAGTGACACTGCTTGTCGTAGGTATGCTGGCTGCCTATCTGCCGGCACGGCGGGCGGCTGCCGTCGACCCCATGGAAGCCCTGAGGGCAGAGTAGCCTTGAGGTCAGAAAACTGCAGCTCCCGTCAGCGACAGGTGGTAGGCAATTTGGTTTTGTTTCGTGCCGGCACTTGACAGTGCTGATATCCTGATTACAGGAAAAAGCCCGGGCGAGCGCGCCGGGCTTTTCTCATTTCAGGGATGCTCCCGGGAAGTCGAATGCCGCTAAGTCCCTGATCTTGGACGAATTTACGAAAACATACCGGGGGGAGGGCCCAGGTTTCAACGCACTTCAGTAAGCCTGCAATTGCTCGATGGGCAGGCGGATCTGGAAGCAGGTGGCTCCGGGTTGGGATTGCACACCCACATAACCGCGGTGCTTGCGGATCGTGCGCTGGACTGTATCGAGGCCGAGGCCTAGACCGAGGCCCGGCGGCTTTGTCGTGAAGAAGGGCTCGAAGATGCGGTCCTGCAGCTCGGGTGGAATGCCGGGGCCGTTGTCCCACACTTCGATGAGCAGCATATCCCCTGACACCTGTACGCTGAGCGTGATCTTGCCGCGATCGGCAATAGCGTCGAGAGCGTTTTCCAGCAGCGCCATCCACACCTGGTTCAGTTCGCTCGCATAAGCGCTGATGTGCGGAAGCTCTGACGCATATCGACGTTCGATTTCCACATGCTTTAAACGCGACTGCAGCATGGTCAGTGTGTTTTCAAGGCCCTGCGGAATGTCGATCTCCTGAATGGGCGCCTGGTCCATGTAGGAGTAGTCTTTGATCGCGCGGATAAGGTCGAAGATGCGGTTGGTGGAGTCGAGCATCGCTTCGGCCATGTTCTGGGCGCGCAGCGACGAGGCGAATTGGGTGAGGACGACGGCGATGGCGTCGGCATCGAGAAAGCCGGTGAGCGGATCGAGTTGAACAGGTGTTACGCCCGCTTCAGTCAATTCGGGTGCGATTCTCCACGAATCCTCAATATTGTGTTCGCGCAACCAGGTGGTGAGCTCATCTTCACGCGTAGCGAGATCGGTGGTCTGGCCGCGAAACTCTTTGGCGTATTCGCTTACTGCGTCCTGCCATTTGCGCACGACGCCGAGGTGCGTCTCGGAGAGACAAAGACTGCCCAGTCGAAATTTCTCGTGGCCATAAACACGTAACTCCTCGAGCAGGCCGGATGCGGCTCGCTGGGCGGCTGAGGCCGGATTGTTCAGTTCATGTGCGAGATTGCCGGCGAGTTTGCCGAGGGCATTGAGCTTTTCCGTCTGCTGCTCCATGCGAGTGATTTCGCGGACGCGATCGAGCAGAACGGAGACGCAGCGCTGCGCCATGGAGGGGACAGCAGCGAGTATCTCGGGGAAGATGGATCTTGGATAGCGCAAGCCCCATGTTTTTGCAACGGCATAGCCGTGGCCACCGTAGGTCTTCATGCGCGAGAATGGCATGAGGCCGGTGATCTGGCCGGAGCGCCCGATCCAAAACGCGGCGCCGGTGTGCTCGCGGCGCACATGTACCTCGCCTTTGAGCATAATGGTCATTTCATCGGCAGGGTCGCCTTCGCGGAAAATGGTTTCACCCGGTTCGATGAAGCGCTCTTTGCCGTGGGTCGCCAGCCACTCGTATTCGAATTCCTCCATGCCTTGCAGTTGCTGGACGCGCTTGAGCGCGGCGATGATCTCGCTGACGGGAGTCGGATTACGCGGGGTAAGACTCTCGGGGGCAGTTGCGATGCTCGCTGTATTCATAGATCCTTACCTATTCAGATGGTACATCTTAGCCCAGGATGCATTGAATCAACGTCAAGAAACCGTTGAATAGCGCTAATTGGCGTGCGGGCGTTGCATTTCGAGCTTCCGATCGGGCATGTCATCTATGAGACTGTTGAGACGGCCAATGGTGACAGGAATCGTGCTGTGAATTTTGATGGTGCCGTCTTCACCGAGCAGTAGAACGGCAAATTGATTTTCTGGTATCTCGAATCGGGTGCGGATCGCGGCCAGTTCTTTGGGCGGCAGGATCGCATACGGCGTATCGAGCGGCGTCTGATAATTCGTCGATTTTGCCAGGACGGGCACCAAGAGGACGAAGCGATCCATCATGTCGTCGGCTGATTCGTCCAGTGCCGATTGTTGTTTGACGAGGCGAGCGTCGGTTGCGCTGGGGCTGAAGACGAGCAACGGCCGATAGCAGCGGCGCATTTGGGAGAGCGATGTTGGTTTTAGGGCACAGCCTGGACGTGCCTGTGCATGCGTGAACACGGGAGCAAGAAGAAGTATGGCGAGAGGGAGGAAGTGCTTCGTCATACGCTGATTCTGGTTCGTTACTCTAATTCGGATGCAAAGACCCCACCCTTCGACTGCGTCTCAGGATGGGGCATCCAGTTACATAACTAGGCTTGCACGGTTTCAGGTTGCACGGCTTGCGGCGCGTTGTCCTTGACAGTTACCGGATCGAGGAAAGGCATGGCTGCACGGAGTTTCGCGCCCACTTCTTCGATTGGGTGCTTCGCTTCTTCCTTGCGGATCGCGTCGAACTTCTTGCGGCCCGTTTCGTTTTCGGCGATGAAGTTCTCGGCGAAGGTTCCGTCCTGGATTTCGGCGAGAAGCTTCTTCATCGCGGCGCGTGTCTCGTCGGTGACGATACGCGGGCCCGCGGTGTAGTCGCCGTACTCGGCTGTGTTGGAGATGGAGTAGCGCATGTAGGCAAGGCCGCCGCGATACATCAGGTCAACGATGAGCTTGAGCTCGTGCAAACACTCGAAATAGGCGACTTCCGGCTGATAGCCTGCCTCGACAAGGGTTTCGAAGCCGGCCTTGACGAGGGCAGCGGTGCCGCCGCAGAGAACGGCCTGTTCACCGAAAAGATCGGTTTCGGTTTCTTCGGTGAAGGTGGTTTCGATGACGCCGGCGCGAGTGCAGCCGATGCCCTTTGAGTATGAGAGGCCGAGGGCGAGCGCGTTGCCGGAGGCGTCCTGCTCAACGGCGACGAGACCGGGTGTTCCTCCGCCTTCGGTGAAGACTTCGCGGACGCGATGGCCGGGAGCCTTGGGCGCAGCGAGGAAGACATCGACGCCAGTGGGCGGCTTAATGGTGCCGAAGCGGATGTTGAATCCGTGAGCGAAGGCGAGGGCGTTGCCCGGCGTCAGGTAGGGCGCGATCTCCTCTTTGTAAACTTTGGCCTGTGTCTCATCGGGTGTGAGGATCATGATGACATCTGCCCACTTGGCTGCGTCGGCGATGGAGGTGACTTCGAGACCGACCTTCTTTGCCTTGTCGATGGACTTGCTGTTTGCCGGCAGACCAACGCGCACCTGCACGCCAGAGTCCTTGAGGTTGAGGGCGTGCGCGTGTCCCTGCGAGCCGTAGCCGATGATGGCGACTTTCTTCCCTTGGATGATGGAGAGATCCGCGTCGTGGTCGTGATACGTCTTTGCCATTCTTTTCCCTTCGTGATGAATAAATTCTTATTTCTGAAAATTAGACTCTTCTTCGACCAGGTCGAAGACGGCTGTGTTCTTGGTTTCGCCTTCGGGTTCGGCGGCGACGCGCATGGCCTCGAGGACGCGGCTGGTGTGGTGGCCGCGTCGCATAACCATGCGTCCGGTGCGCGAGACTTCGAGGATCGGGTCGCCGCTTTCGATGAGAACTTGGATGAGTCCTTCGATCTTGCTTTCGACGCCGGTGATTTCAATCATCAACGATTCGGGTGCGAGATCGACGATGCGCGCACGGAAGACTTCGACGAGTTCGAAGATGTGCGAGCGCGTCTGTGGCGTGGCCCCGACTTTGATGAGCGCGAGTTCGCGGCTGACGTTGGCGACCTGGTCCATGTCGTCGACTTCGAGGACATTTTCAAGCTTGTAGAGGCTGGCCATGATGCGATGACCCGCGGAGGTGGACGAGTGCGCGACGATGGTCATGCGCGAGACGCCGGGGCGCTCGGATCGTCCGACGGTCAGCGATACGATGTTGACGTTAAGGCGGCGAAATAGTGAGGAAACGCGCGTGAGTACGCCGGGCTTGTCTTCTACGAGTGCGACAAATGTATGCAGCATGGTTACAAATCGTTCCTTATGCGTCTTCCGCTGTTTCGATCATTGGATTGTCAGGGCGGCGGATCATTTCGTGCAGTGCCGCGCCTACGGCCACCATTGGGTAAACGGAGTCTTCTTTTTCCACGAGAAAGTTTATGAGAAACGGTGCTTTGGATGCACGCGCGCTTTTGACGGCAGACTCAACTTCGGAACGGGTACGGACGGTAGCGCCGGCGATGTCGTGTGCGTCGGCGAGCTTCACGAAGTCAGGGCTGAGGATGGGTGATGAGGCGTAATTCTTGTCGTAGATGAACTCCTGCCACTGACGCACCATGCCAAGGAAGCCGTTGTTGATGATGGCGATGTTGAGGTCGAGGTTTTCCTGCGCGATGGTGGAGAGTTCGGGTGCGGTCATCTGAAAGCCGCCGTCGCCTGCGATAACCCAGACTTCTTTCTCGGGGCAGGCGATTTTTGCGCCGATGGCAGCAGGTAAAGCAAAGCCCATCGTCCCGAGGCCGCCGGAGGTGATGAGCGTGCGCGGCTGGTCGTGCTTGTAGTACTGAGCTTCCCACATCTGGTGCTGGCCTACGTCGGTGACGACGATGGCTTTGCCGTCGGTCGCATTCCAGAGGTCATTGATGACGTGCGCAGCGTAGAGGTGGCCGTTATCGGGCAGGTTCTTGATGTCGCGCACGGCGCACTCGCCTTTGCTGTCGTTGATTTCGCGAAGCCACGGTGAGCTGGTGCGTGTGGAGAGATGCGGCAGCAGGATTTCGAGCACCTGCTTGAGATCGCCGATGAGGGCAACGTCGACTTTTACGTTTTTATTGATCTCGGCGGGATCGATTTCAATGTGAATCTTCTTGGCATTTGGCGCGTAGGTCGCAAGCGTGCCGGTGACACGATCATCGAAACGCATGCCGCAGGCGATGAGCAGATCGGCCTTCTGAATGGCTTCGTTGACCCAGGCTTCGCCGTGCATACCCATCATGCCGAGAGAGAGGGCGTGCGACGCCGGGAAGCAGCCGAGGCCGAGCAGCGTAGAGGCCACGGGAATCTTCATTCGCTCGGCGAGTGTGCGGACCTGCTCGTAGGCTTCGGATTGGATGATGCCATGTCCGGCGAGGATGATGGGACGCTTGGCTTCGCGGATGAGGCGGGCGGCGTCGGTGATGGAGTCGGCATTGGCACCGCGCATGGGATGCGGGCGATAGGCCCTGGGTGCGGCGGCTTCGAAGTTGAAGTCGGCAGAAGCTTGTTGCGCGTCCTTCGTGATGTCGACAAGGACAGGGCCGGGTCGTCCGGAGCGCGCGACGAGGAAGGCTTCGCGCAATGCAGGGGCGATGTCTTCGGCGCGCGTGACGAGGTAGTTGTGCTTGGTGATGGGCAGGGTGATGCCGGTGATGTCGACTTCCTGAAAGGCGTCCGAGCCGAGCACTTTGCTCGAAACCTGTCCGGTGATGCAGACGATGGGCACGGAGTCCATCATGGCGGTGGCGAGGCCAGTGACCATGTTGGTGGCGCCGGGACCGGAGGTGGCGAGGGCGACGCCGACGCGGCCAGAGGCACGCGCGTAGCCGTCGGCCATGTGCGTTGCACCCTGCTCATGCCGCACTAGGATGTGGCGGATGGGGAATTTGCGCATCGCGTCATAGATAGGCAGAATGGCCCCACCGGGGTAGCCGAAGACATCGCTGACACCTTCGCCGACGAGCGTAGCCCAGGTGATTTCTGAACCGGTGAGGCGGGTGGTGTTGGGCGATGGTGAGTCGTTTTGTGAGCTGGTGCTCATTTGGGGGACTCCTTTATTCTTTCCTCGTTACAATTGCCCGTCATTTTTTGAGGGAGATCCAACGATATTGATTTAGCGCACATCGTTCAGATTCTTCCTCCAGAATGACGGCAGTAGCACTAATTCGTGACTGCGCCTAGCGATGCCGATGAAACTGTGTCGGCGTATTTGCGGAAGACGCCGCGCTTGAACTTCGGCTCGGGGGCCTTCCAGTTTTGTAACCGTGACTGTAACTCTTTTTCCGATATCTCAACATCGAGCTTGCGGTTCGGGATATCGAAGTGGATGATGTCGCCTTCGCGGATAGCAGCGATGGGGCCGCCGACTGCGGCTTCAGGCGCAACGTGGCCGACCATGAGGCCGCGGGTGGCTCCGGAGAAGCGCCCATCTGTGAGCAGTGCGACGGTTTCCGATAATTCGGGGATGGCGACGAGCGCGGCGGTGATCTGAAGCATCTCGCGCATGCCGGGGCCGCCCTTGGGGCCTTCGTAGCGAATGACAAGGACTTCGTTGGGCTTGATGCTTCCGGAATCGACGGCGCAGAAGGCATCTTCTTCGCTGTCGAAGACGCGGGCTGGACCGCGATGCTCAAGGCGGTTGTGGCCTGCGACCTTGATGACGCAGCCTTCGGGCGCGATATTGCCTTTGAGGATGACGAGGCCGCCGGTGGGCTTGATGGGCGACGAGACAGGATGGATCACATCCTGATCGGGAGCTTCGACGGCGTCGGCTGCCTCTTCGGAGATGGTTTTGCCGGTGACCTGGATGCAGTCCTTGTGCAGCAAGCCGGCTTCGATGAGGCGCGATGCCAGGAGACGGCTGCCGCCAGCATTGTGATAATCGACGGCGACGTATTTGCCGCCGGGTTTCAGGTCGCAGAGCAGCGGTGTGCTGCGGCTTATGCGGTCGAAGTCATCGACGGTAAGTTTGACGCCAACTTCGTTGGCGATGGCAAGCAGATGAAGAACCCCATTGGTCGATCCACCGGATGCGGCGACGGCGGTGATGGCGTTTTCAAGCGATTCGCGGGTGATGATCTGGCTGGGACGCAGGTTGCGGCGGGCGAGTTCCATGACCATCGCTCCGGCCTTGCGTGCGGCGGCTTGTTTCTCTGGAACGAAGGCAGGCACGCCTGACAAACCGATGGGCGAGATGCCGAGGAATTCGCAGGCCATGGCCATGGTGTTGGCTGTGAACTGGCCGCCGCAGGCTCCTACGCCGGGACAGGCATTGGCTTCGACTGCTTCCAGGCCCTCGTCGCTAAGCTTGCCAGCGGAGTGCGCGCCGATGGCTTCGTAAACATCCTGAATAGTGATGACTTTGCCGTTGAGATGGCCGGGCGCGATGGAACCGCCGTAGAGCATGAGGCCAGGGATATTGAGGCGTGCGAGCGACATGACCGTGCCGGGCATGTTCTTGTCGCATCCGGCGATGCAGACGAGGCCGTCGAAGAGATTGCCGCGCGATACGAGCTCGATGGAGTCGGCGATGACTTCGCGGCTGATGAGCGAGGCCTTCATGCCTTCGGTGCCCATAGTGATGCCGTCGGAGATGGTGACGGTGTTGAATTCCATCGGCGTGCCGCCTGCGTCACGCACGCCTTGCTTCACGGCTTCAGCGATGGTGCGCAGGTGGAAGTTGCAGGGGCCGATTTCTGTCCAGGTGTTGGCGATGCCGATGATGGGCTTGCGCAGGTCTTCAGGGGTGAAGCCGATGCTGCGCAGCATGGAGCGCGCTCCGGCGCGGCTGGGTCCGTCAGTAAGTGCTCCGCTTTTCCATTTCGGGTTCTGGCTCAAGTGTCTTCTCCGTGATTTTTATGCTCTGGGGGTCAGCCAGAATTTTCCGTTGTGCTGCGTTTCGAAAACGTCGAGTGCGGCGGCGTGACGCAGGGTCAGGCCGATGTCGTCGAGCCCTTCGAGCAGACAGTAGCGGCGGAAGGGGTCGATGGAAAACTTTGCCTCGAAGCCGTGGTCATCATGGATGGTTTCGTCTTCGAGCGAGACGGTGAGGCGGTAGCCTTCGTGATGGCTGGCCTGACCGAGAAGATGGTCGACTTCTTTTTCCGGCAGCGTGACGAGAAGGATGCCGTTCTTGCCTGCGTTCGAGTGAAAGATGTCGGCGAAGGATGGCGCGATGACGCAACGGAAGCCGTAATCGAAGAGCGCCCAGGCAGCGTGTTCGCGCGATGAACCGCAACCAAAGTTCTTGGCGGCGACGAGAATCTCGGAGCCCTGGTAGCGCGGTTGGTTAATGAAGAACTCGGGGTTCTTGCGCCAGTCGAAGAAAAGGAACTCGCCGTAGCCAGTGCGCTCGATGCGCTTCAGAAACTGCTTGGGGATGATCTGGTCGGTGTCGACGTTGGCGTGGTGTAACGGCGTGACGACTGAGTTTACGACGCGAAATGACTGCATTAGGCCAGAACCTCCTCGCCTTTGAATTCCCACTGACGGATATCGGTGAAGTGTCCGGTGACAGCTGCGGCTGCGGCCATCTCGGGGCTGACGAGGTGCGTGCGTCCGCCGCGTCCCTGGCGGCCTTCGAAGTTGCGGTTGCTGGTGGAGGCGCAGCGTTCGCCGGGCTGGAGGATATCGGGGTTCATGCCGAGACACATGGAGCAGCCGGGCTCGCGCCACTCGAAGCCTGCTTCAAGGAAAATCTTGTCTAGGCCTTCCTGCTCGGCCTGCGCTTTAACGAGGTGCGAGCCGGGAACGACCATGCCGCGGACGTGCGAGTGGATGTGATATCCGGTGACGACTTTGGCGGCGGCGCGGAGATCTTCAATGCGCGAATTGGTGCAGGAGCCGATGAAGACGCGGTCGATGGCGATCTCTTCGATCGGCGTGCCGGGCTTCAGGTCCATGTAGGTGAGAGCGTGATTGAACGTGCGGCGCTCTTGTTCGGTATGTGACTCGGTTGGGCCGGGTACGTGGCCGGTGATGGGGACGACCATGCCGGGGTTCGTACCCCAGGTGACGTAGGGGACGAGGTCTTCGGCTTTGATGAGCAGCTCGCGGTCGAAAGTCGCGCCGGGATCCGTTTGAAGTTTGCGCCACTCGGCAACAGCCTCATCCCATGCTTTGCCATCGGGCGAGAAGCCGCGATCCTTGAGATACGCGAAAGTGGTGTCGTCGGGAGCGATCATGCCGGCGCGCGCGCCGGCTTCGATGCTCATGTTACAGATGGTCATGCGGCCTTCCATCGAGAGTGCGCGGATAGCCGAGCCTGCGTATTCGACGACGTGGCCGGTTGCGCCGTCGGTGCCGATGCGGCCGATGATGCCGAGGACGATGTCCTTCGCGGTGACGCCTGAGGGTAGCTCGCCTTCGACGGAGATGCGGAAGGTATTCGGTTTTGATTGCTGCAGACACTGCGTGGCCATGACGTGTTCGACTTCAGAGGTGCCGATGCCGAAGGCCAGAGCGCCGAAGGCTCCGTGGGTCGAGGTGTGCGAGTCGCCGCAGACGATTGTCATGCCCGGCTTGGTGAGGCCGAGCTCGGGGCCGATGACGTGGACGATGCCCTGGTTGGGCGACTGAATGTCGTACAGTTCGACGCCGAAGTCAGCACAGTTCTTGCGCAGCGTGTCGATTTGCTTCGCGGCGATGGCGTCTTCGATGATGAGACGGTTCGGTGTCGTCGGGACGTTGTGATCGACGGTGGCCACTGTGCGTTCAGGACGGCGGAGTTTGCGTCCGGCGATGCGCAGGCCTTCGAAGGCCTGCGGCGATGTGACCTCGTGGACGAGATGTAGATCGATGTAGAGCAACGCGGGCTCGTTCGCGGGTTCGGCGACGAGGTGCTGTTCCCAGACTTTCTCGAAGAGTGTTTTTGAATGCGACATCTCGAATTGGACCTCAGGGGCTGAAACCCCTTTAATTGCGTTTCTTTTGTGCGGGCTAAAGCCCACACCTACATTTTTGGTGCTGCGGCTGAGTAAGAGAACCGCAGGTCCTTCGACTCCGCTGTGCTCCGCTCAGGATGACACTTTAAAGCTTCTAAACGGCGTGCATCGCTTGCCGTTTGTCGATGATTTCGTTCAATGCTTCGTGCACTTGTTTGCCCATGGCTTGCGTAGACAGGATCATCTTCTTGTCCTTCTCGCTGCGGGCGAGGTCGGCGGTGCGATAGCCCTGTTCCAATACTTTGCGGACGGCGGTTTCAATCGCCAGCGCGTCCTGTTCGAGATTCGCCGAGTGACGCAGCAGCATGGCGGCGGTCAGAATCGCGCCGAGCGGATTAGCGAGAGCCTTGCCTGCGATGTCCGGCGCGGAGCCGTGGACGGGCTCATATAAATTGACCGCTCCGCCGATGGTGGCCGAGGGCAGCATGCCGAGCGAGCCGGTGATGACGGCGGATTCGTCGGAGAGAATGTCGCCGAAGAGATTCTCTGTGAGCACCACGTCGTAGGTGCGCGGCGTGTTCATCAGGTGCATGGACATGGCGTCGACGTATTGATGTTCGAGTGCGACGTCGGGGTAGTCCTTTGCGACCTCAGTGACCGTCGCGCGCCAGAGTTGCGATACTTCGAGCACATTAGCCTTGTCGACCGAAGTAAGTTTCTTGCGGCGCTTCTGCGCGAGTTCGAAGGCGACACGTGCTACTCGGATGACTTCGTCGCGGGTGTAGCGCATCGTGTTCCAGGCCAAGCCAGCTTCGCGGTCCCACTGGCGCGGTTCACCGAAGTAGAGGCCGCCTAGGAGTTCGCGAACGAAGAGGATGTCGGCGTCGTCAATGACTTCGGGCTTGAGCGGCGAGTTGGCTGCGAGAGCCGGATGCGCGAAGGCGGGGCGCAGATTGGCAAATCCGCCGAGAGCCTGACGAATCTGAAGCAGGCCGGCTTCGGGGCGGCGATCGGGCGGAAGGGAATTGAACTCATTGCCGCCGACGGCTCCGAGCAGCACGGCATCGCTTTCGAGAGCTGTGTCGAGCGTAGAAGAGGGCAGAGGTGTTCCGTGGGCCTTGATGGCAGCTCCGCCGATGAGAGCCTCACGGAACTCGAAATCATGGCCACCCATTTCGGCTACGGAGCGCAGAATGCGCGCGGCCTCCGCTGTGACTTCCGGGCCGATGCCGTCTCCGGCGACGATAAGAACCTTAAGCTTCATCTTTGCTCCTGGGGCTGAAACCCCTCAGTAATCGTGTGGATCAACCCAGGTCTTCTCCGCAGACCTGGGGCACCCCGCATCGCGTCAGCTGGCTTCGCTGACGGGTTCTGTTGAGATCAGATCCTCGTGGCGCTTGTGGTGCGCGACGAGGTTGATGAGGTCCTGATCGTAGATTGCCTTTTTCTTGTCGGCTAATTCGGTGAAGGCGCGGTAGGCTGCGTCGAGATCGGATGCGGCGAGCTGATAGCCGAGATCGTGGAGGCGCGAGCGCAGCGCGTGGCGGCCCGAGTGCTTGCCGAGGACCATGCGGTTGGTCGGGACGCCGACCGATGCAGGCGTCATGATCTCGTAGGTCAGCGGATTCGAGAGCACTCCATGCTGGTGGATGCCGGCTTCATGCGCGAAGGCGTTGCTGCCGACGACTGCCTTGTTCGGCGATGGCGCGAAGCTGATGACCTTGGCGAGCTGCTGGCTCGCGGGGTAGAGCTGGTCGGCCTTGAGTCCGTGCTCGACGGGATATTGGTCGGCGCGAACGATGAGAGCCGCGGCAATTTCTTCAAGAGCTGCATTGCCGGCGCGCTCGCCAATGCCGTTGATGGTGCATTCGATCTGGCGTGCTCCCCCGTCGATGGCAGCCAGGGAGTTAGCGACTGCGAGGCCGAGATCGTTGTGACAGTGCGAGGAGAAGATGACCTTGTCAGCGCCGGAAACGCGTTCGCGCACGGTGCGGAACATGGCGCCGTATTCGTTGGGAACCGAGTACCCAACAGTGTCAGGCATGTTGATGGTCGTCGCTCCGGCTTCGATGGCAACCTGGACCATTTTGCAGAGGAAGTCGATCTCGGTGCGGGTCGAATCCTCCGGAGAGAATTCAACATCGTCGACGTAAGTGCGCGCCAGGGCAACAGCCCTAGCCGTCTGTTCGAGTGCTTCTTCGCGACTGATCTTCAGTTTGTACTGAAGATGGATATCGGAGCTGGCGAGAAAGATATGGATGCGCGAGCGCTCGGCGTGTTCGAGGGCCGCGGCGGCGCGTTCGATATCCTCACGCTTTGCGCGTGCAAGCGATGCGATGCGGGGCTTCCGGATCTCTCTTGCTACGGCCTGGATGCTGGCAAAGTCCCCGTCGGAGGAGATGGCGAAGCCCGCTTCAAGAATATCCACGCCAAGAGCTTCGAGCGCGTGAGCCATGGCCAGCTTTTCGTGCTGGGTCATGCTACAGCCGGGGGATTGTTCTCCGTCGCGGAGAGTCGTATCAAAAAACAAGAGCCGGTCTTCAGCCATATCGGGGAAACCTCGACTGCACCTAGTTTCGCAAAAGCCGTGTCATAATTCAAATTTTTAATTTCTTGAATTACCATAAGTTATCGTTATGATGCCTGTATTGACATAGCGCAGCTCATAAGACTCTTATGGAATTATCTCAACTCGAAACTTTCCTTACTGTGGTGGCAGAGCGCAGCTTTTCCCGCGCTGCTGTTCGTCTGCATCGCACCCAGCCGGCAGTAAGCCAGGTGATCCGCAAGCTTGAAGAAGAATTTGGCGAGGCGCTCTTCGAGAGAGCATCCCGCGATGGGACATTGACGGCCGCGGGCGAGGTTCTGCGCGAGTACGCAGAGCGCTTGCTGAGCCTGCGGAACGAAGCAGCCAGTGCGCTGGAAGAGGTTCGGTCGCTCGAACGCGGACGCCTGACGCTGGCCGCCAACGAGTACACCTGCCTCTATCTTCTGCCCGTGCTGGATGAGTTCCGTCGCCAATGCCCGCAGATTTCCATTCTCGTGCAGCGGTCGCTGGCCAGTCGCATACCCGATGAAGTACTGCGACGCACGTCGGAGATTGGCATTGTCTCTTTTCAGCCCGAGGACGAGCAGCTGGAATCAGTTGCGGTGTATGCCGATGATCTGGTCTTCGTGCTGCATCCGAAGCACGCTCTGGCGCGCGAGAAGAAAGTGCGCATCCGCGATCTGGGTGCGGAAAACTTTATTGCGCACAACGTGGCGTCGCCGCGCAGGAAGCTGGTCGAGGAGTCGTTTGCCAAGCACAAGACGCCGTTGAACATTGGCGTGGAGCTGCCGAGCCTGGAGGCAATCAAGCGCTTCGTCGCCAGCGGAAACGGCGTGGCGCTGGTGCCAGCGTTGTCTGTTCAGGCGGAAATTGCGCGCGGCGAGCTGGTCACGGTGGCGATTCCTGAGCTGGATTGCTCGCGCAAGCTCTGGCTGGTCTACCGCAAACAAGGAAGTCTTTCCTACGCGGCGTTGGCCTTCATGCGCGTGGTGCGCACACTCGCCGAAGACCGTGGCGAGCCGTTTCTCTATGACGAGAAGCAAGTTGGGACGTCTAAACAACTTAACCGGTAGCTGTGCAAATGGCCTCCGGCAGGTACAATGGCGAAGTGGACTCCGGTCCACCATACTTTAAATCGACGAGCCCGAGAGGCGTTGTGCCTGCGGTGCTTTTAGCAGGCGAGAGGTTCACGAAACGGATGAAGAAGATTTTGTTGTCTTTAGCGTTGCTGTCATTTTCGGCAGCGGCTGGATTTGCGCAGGAGAGCAGACAGGATGCGAGCTTAAGTTGGGCGGGCTTATTTCCTCCGCATGTGGTGGGCAATACGGTACAGCAGGACGGAACGATCGGCGTCTATGGCGTGCTTGCAAGCTACCGGTATATGCTGACGCCGCGCAGCGCGCTTGAGTTGAACTACCAGTACAACCAGAACGTGACGAAGTATCTGACCAGCTTCAACTCCATCCGTGTGCACACCCGCATGCAGGAGATATCTGGCGCGTACGTCCGGACCTTCACATTCAGGAACTTCAACCCGTTTGCGGAAGTGGGCATCGGCGGCTACATCTTCGGGCCAATCAAGGACCAGAAGACGACCGATCTCGACGCCAAGCAGAGCACCAACATCGGCGCGCTCTATGGCGGCGGTATCGCTTATGAGCTGAGCCCCAGCTGGGACATCCGCGCGGAATATCGCGGCATCGTCGTCAAGGCTCCTAACTTTGGCCTGGAGCAGTACCGCACTAACCGCTATTACAACATCAGCAACCCGACGATCGGCGTCGCGTACCACTTCTAGCTTTATTCAAGGAAAAGAACAAGCCCCGGATGGTTATCCGGGGCTTGTTCTTTTGGTAGCTGGATTCGCTTCAGAAGATTTTATAGGCCGCACCAACGCTGAAGCCGTTGGGGGTGAGACCGTTGCTCGGGTTTGGATAGGTGAAGGCAAGGCCCGGAGCTGATGGCCAGAACTGATATTCGTAGTCTCCACGTACGATCCAGTGACGGGCGAGGCGGTATTCCGCGGTTGCTCCGGGAGTATAGGCAAAGTAGCTTCCGCTGCCGATGTTATTTGGATATGTGATAAAGCCGCCGCCCATCAGGAATTTGCCGTACAGAGACAGGCCGTGATAGCGAATAAACCTGTATCGTGGCCCGAGCAGGTAATGCGCCTGTGTTTCGCCAAAGAATTGATTGAAGTGCAACCAGCGCGCTTCTCCTTCCGCACCAAGCTTGTGCAGAACGATGTTGTCGGCGTCAGCAAATACTGCGATGCCCCCTAAGCGGTTGAATCCATAATCCGGCTGAAAGTTGGAGTATTCCGCACCCGCGGATAGGGACAATCCACCGCCTCGTGTAGCGGCTGCGACCTGGGCTAAAACGGAAACTGGGAAAAGGAGGAGGGTGATACAGAATAGTTTTCGAATCAAGTTGCGATCTCCAAAAATGTGATCTGCCAAGGAATGAATACTCCCAAAATAAGTCGAGCTTTTTCCGTCTGGTCAGCCTAGCTGCAGCAGGCCCGATCTCCGGGCCTACTGCGGATTCTGCTGTGGCTGAGCGTTGTCTGTGGTTGCCGCTGCAGGAGCTGCCGGCTGGGGCTGATCGGGAACAGGAGCCTGGGCAGGAATTTGAGCCGGAGCTTGAGCGGGCGCGCCTGCTGTCGCCGGGGCGGTAGCGGCCGCCTGATATCTTTGCAGGCGGAAATAGACCGGCGTCAATTCGAGAGGCATCTTGTCGCCCGGATTGAGGATCTGGTCTCCCTTTAGGTTCAGCGCGTAGACCTTGTCATCCCAGGAATCGGTTCTGAGACGGCTGCCGAGTGGTAAGGCCGCACGGTCCTGGGCGACGTCCTCGATATTCAGCTTTGGACCCTGGTTGAGAAAGGCGGACATCCACGGGGTGCCGTCCGCTTTGAGCAGAGAATCACCCAAACGCGGCGTGACCAGTGCAGGCAGCGACTTGGACCGCGAAACCAGCTGTTGGTAGAAGAGGCTCACGCTGGCGCTCTTGTCGTGATAGATCGAGCCGTTGAAAAGGTCCATGGCCTTCTTGGCCGCGTCGCCATCGTCCGCTGCCGTGTGGTTCATATTGATACGCTCGAAGGTGGCCTCATCCGGGAAGAGCAGGCGGTCGTTGAAAGCGTACCGGGTATCGATGTGGTGACCAAGCATGATGTGCGCCAGCTGGAAGCTCAGGATCGCGGCCAGGTCTTCTTCCTGCGGCAGCACGTCAAGCAGACCCTTGCTGACCAGGATGGTATTGCCGACGGCTAGCGATTCGAGGGGAGTTGTAAGCAGCACACGGCAATGAATGTCACCGGGAAGGTTCAGCTTGTTGCCGATGATGATGTTGTTGGTGACGGTTTCGAGCACCTTGTCGAAGTCACTGGGGGGTGCAAGCAGACCGGCCTGTACCAGGCGATCGAGAACGTTCTGTTCAGCCTGCGAAACCCACTGCCGTTTCGCAGCCAGGGGGCTTACGTCTTGCGAGTTCTCGCTCTGGTCCTGGGCGTTTTCAACTGTGATCGATTCTGCGTCCGACTCGCGGGTGGGCAGCTTGAGGGAGTAGCCCCAGAATTGGGACTGGGCGCGGAAGCCAGTCCCTTTCTTCCCAGTGCCACCCTGCGACTCTTCGGCATAGATCGCCGCCGGCAGCCAGACGTCCGGTTGGATATTCTGCCGCCAGCTGTCGAAGTGGTAGTAGCGCGTCACTTCGTCATTTGCATTGCTGGTGTAGGTGCCGTTGAAGCGAACGATGTTCCCATCCTGATCCTCAATCCAAATACGGCCAAAGAAGCGGCCTACTCCGGTCTTCGGCTTGGGGCGGACATCGAAGACGTCGGTACGGATGGTGCCCAGAAATTCACGCCGCACGAAGGCAAAATCATAGTGCTGCTGATCGAAGCTGACCGGGTCAAGGAACATCATGTCCATGAAACCGGTGGACGAGTAGCTGATGTTGAAAGCCTTCGTCAGGCCGCTGACATATTTGAATGAGCCTTTGAAAAATCCGTGCTTGCTGGACTTCGTCTCATAGCTCTTATCGTTGAAGGTCTTGCCGAAATCGACCCGGCCGAGCATATATTGATCCGACTCGGGTACGGAATAAAGCTTCGGATCGGGACGCATGTTCTGGATGTATGTCTGCACGACCGGCGTGTGTTCCTGAATGGCTTTTACCGTCGCTTTTTCCTGCCCGATGGCCTTCTGGACGAGAGCGGTTTGCGCGGGGGTAAGCGGAACCGGTGGAGCGAACTTGGCCGTCTTTGCTTGTACAGAAAGCACTCCTAAAGAGACCGTCAGACCGGTCATCCACAACTTGCGAAAGGACATTTCCTTACTCCTGATTTTTCTTTCTCTCATTTATCTAGAACAGCGAATGACAGCAATGATCGACCGAAACTCTAGCTTTCGCCGGCTCATGCTCAGGCCAGCTGGAAGCTGATATGTATCACGCTTACCTGATCCACCGGCTCGCCATTCTTGGTAGCCGGTTTGAAGCGGATGCGCTGAGCTGCCAGCATCGCCTGTTGATCCAGTCCGTGGCCCAATCCATTGACGACGCGCAAGACCTGTACCTGGCCGGAGGCGGTGAAGCGCACCTCGAGCGTCACGTCGCCTTCAATTTTCATCTGCTTCGCTTCCGGAGTGTACTGCGGGAGCGGTTTGGTGACCACCACGATAGGGGTCGACGCGGGCTGTTCGACTTTGGCTACATGGGAGCCGCCTGCACTGCCTGCTGCGGGGCTGGCGAATCCCGCCGTTGCCACAGTGCCATGGCTTCCGGGGGCGCCCGTGCCTCCGACCACTCCGTTGCTGAACCCGGCCGAAGCCACGGTACCGCGGTCTTTTCCGCCGGGAACGCCGTTAGCGACGCCCGAGCCAAAAGCGGTGCCCTGTACGCTGCCCTGACGGGCTGCCCCTGCGCCCTGACCAGAACCGGGAGCCGAGCCGAAGGATCCCACGGCTGCGACCGTCGCGGGCCGTGTGGCATTCGGATTGGGCGTTACGCCCACGGGGTCGCCAAATCCGCCTGCTTTCACTGTCGGAGCCGAATTGTTATTGGCTACCTGCGTAGGCGTGTTGCTCTTGAAAAGTCCCACTTTGGGTTGCGGCGGAGGAGCGACCGCCTTGGGCGGCGCAGCAACAAGATGCGGGGTGTCCGGCGTTGGCATCTTCACCACTACCGGCTTGGGCAGTTCCGGCTGCGGTTTGGGGGCAGCGATTTTCGGGGGGTGCTCTACCTTGGGCGGTGGAGGAATGACCTTGACCTTGGGCACCGGCGGAATATAGGGCTTGGGTTGTTCGACGGGAAAAACCAGCTCGGTCGCCTGATACTGCTGCTTCTTTTGCTGGTGCACCTGGGCCATGGTTATCAGGACCAGGATCGCTCCGGCCACCAAATTGACGATTGTGCTGACCCCGAAGGACCCAAAACGACCCTGTGGTTCCGGAAGGAGACCGAGATTCGCACGATTCAAAAGATCGTTATCATTACTCGCCATAAGCTCATTACTTCAAAAGATTCAAAGTGAATTAGTATCTGCTTATCAAACAGACGCAAAATGCGGCTGTTGTGTGTTGACTTCCACGGGAGAAAGTATCTTCCGGCCCGACACAGACATGGAAGACACAATTCCCATCGTTCCTTAGTGAATCAATAGCAAGATGGCTTCCAAATACTCAGATTTGATAAGTGATCGTACGATAGCGTACCCGCAAGCCATTCCAACTTAAGAATGCACTGGATCTGTGTTCTTCTATATTACAGAAGTAACGCTTCTGGTAACTATTCAGCACGAGCCGACCACTTCCCCGGAAACTGCGTAAGTATTACCGCTGCAAGGGCTTGCGCCCATGTAATTTTTCTAGAGGCAAGCCTTTAAATCCGTGATATTTGACGGCATCCGCGCTCCGCGGGTTGCCTGTTCCCCCAAGAGAAGCCTCCGGTAAGAAAATGGCTATAATTCAAACGACGCGAGGAGCCAGCTTGAGACTTCTAGTAACCGGTGGAGCAGGTTATATCGGCGGAACGGTGGCCGAACTTCTGTTGAACAAAGGACATGAGGTAGTCATCTACGACAATCTCTGCCACGGGCATCGCTCGATGGTGCCGCACCGGGCTGAATTCATCGAGGGCGACATTGCCGACGGTCCCAAACTTGAACAAGTCTTTTCCTCCCGCTCCTTTGATGGTGTGATGCACTTTGCCGCTCTCATCGAGGCGGGGGAGAGCATGCGGAAGCCGGAACTTTACTTCCGCAATAACTCCGCTGCGACGCTCACGCTGATTGAAGCAATGCTGGCCAAGGGTGTGAAGCGGCTGGTCTTTTCTTCGACGGCGGCTGTTTATGGCGAGCCCGAGTCGACTCCGATCCGGGAGGATGCTCCCCTGCGTCCGACGAATGCTTACGGAGAGTCGAAACTGCTGGTCGAGCAGATGCTGGCCTGGGTGAACCGCATTCACGGCTTCCGCTATGCCAGCCTGCGCTACTTCAACGTCGCCGGGGCGATCGAAGGCCGGGGCGAGGCGCATGAGCCTGAATCTCACCTGATTCCTTTGATCCTCGATGTCGCTCTGGGCAAGCGCAAGAGCATCAAGGTCTTCGGTCAGGATTACCCGACGCCAGATGGCACCTGCATCCGCGACTACATTCACGTCCAGGATTTGGCGCAGGCGCATCTGCTGGCATTTGAAGCGCTCGCCGAGCGCGACCGGCTCATTTACAACATTGGCAACGGGCACGGCTTTACCATCCGCCAGGTGATTGAGTCAGCGCGTCGTGTCACGGGACATCCGATCCCGGTCGAAGAGGTGGAACGAAGGCCGGGCGATCCGGCGGTGCTGATCGCCAGCTCGGAGAAGATCGAACACGAACTTGGCTGGGCGCGAGAATTCGACGCGCTGGACGACATTGTTGCCAGTGCATGGAAGTGGCATCAGCAGCGCTATCAGGTGGCCGGGTAGGCCGGGACGCGACACCACCTTGCGTCGCGATTGACTGCATTACAATCCGCGTAAAAAGAGGCGCTTTTTTTCATCAGCCCGTCAACAAGTTGTGTCTACAATCCAAAAGAATTTCCCCGCTGTAAACACCAACCTAAATCAATTTTAAAAATTTGCCGTACTTGCAGTTTTCACAGAGAGAACAGGGTTACTGCGCATGCTGAAGAAACTGTTGCTCGCTCTTTGTATAGGCCTATCTCTGCCTCTGTACAGCCAGGTAGTGGGTTCTGGTAAAGAACACGCGAGCCAACTATATATCGGCGCCGAATATTCATGGATGAACCCGGACTACTGGGCAAGCCCGACGATATTTATGGATGGCCTCAGCGTGTACGGCGGATATAACCTCTACGTCCGTCCGCATACCGGATTTGGACTGGAAGGTACGTGGCGGACGCTGCTGGACCGGGACGGAGGTAGTCGCAAAGAGGACAGCTTTTTGGCCAGCGGCAGATACATCTTCCGCATCTACCGGTTTGCGCCTTTTATTAAAGGCGGCGGAGGATTTGGACACTTCAGCGCATCCTCTGCCGATCGTCCCAACACGACTCCAGGTCAGGATGGATTTCACCTTGTGGGAGCGGTCGGAGCCGGATTCGATGTTCGCCTGACACGACACGTCTACCTGCGTCCGCTCGAATGGGAACAGCAGGTCTGGAGCTTCTCTCCCCATCTGCTTGGGCCTCACTCGTACAATTTTGGCGCGGCATACCGCTTCCGCTAGCCGGTGTTTGGAATAGTCCGCTAGCGGAATAGTTTCATCGCATTCAACGCCGTATTGTAGATGCCCCATGCGGCGGGGATGCAGACGAGCAGCCAGGCCAGCGCAATCAGCATAGGAGAGCCTTTCTTTTCCTCATCTATTTTGCTGCTCATGCTTCGCCTCCAACAGTTACAGGTATTGTGGTCTTGACCCAGTATCTTTCCGCTACCGGGCGCACCAGCAGATTGGCGAGGAAGCCGACGATCAGCAATCCCGCCATGATGTGCAGAATGACCGGATAAGCCTCCTGCTTAGGGATATGCTGTGCCACGTAATAATCGAGAATGCCGTTCACGATCAGCGGGCCCACAATGCCGGCGGTCGACCAGGCTGTAAGCAAGCGTCCGTGAATGGCGCTGACGTGATAGCCGCCGAAGAGGTCTTTGAGGTAGGCAGGAATGGTGGCGAATCCGCCGCCGTACATGCTGATCAGCAATCCTGCGATGAGCACGAAGAACGCCACCGAGTTCAGATGATCGGTGCCAGTGAAGGGCAGCAGGGCATAGAGAACGGCTCCCGCGGTGAAGAAGATCATGTACGTTGGCTTGCGCCCGATGAAGTCAGAGGTCGAGGCCCAGAAGAAACGTCCGGCCATGTTGAAGAGGCTGAGCACGCCGACGAATCCAGCCGCCGCCGCCGGGGAGACGCTGCCTTTGAACAGGTCCTGAATCATGGGCGCGGCCTGTTCGAGAATGCCGATGCCCGCAGTGACGTTCATGCAGAGAACGATCCACAGCAGCCAGAACTGCGGGGTGATGAAGGCCGAGTTCACGTCGACGTTGTGCGTGCTGATAAGCGCGGATTGGCTCGGCTTTGGCGTCCACCCAGACGGCTTCCAGTCCTTCTGCGGCACGCGCACGGTGAAGACGCCAAACATCATGAAGACGAAGTAGAGAAGACCCATCGTCACCCATGCCGCGGCGATGGGCGGGTGGTCCGACGTTTTATAGAAGGCCATGAGTTTTGTGCCCAGGGGAGAGCCGATCATCGCTCCTCCGCCAAAACCCATGATGGCGAGGCCGGTTGCCAGACCCGGTCTGTCTGGGAACCATTTGATGAGCGTCGAGACCGGCGAGATATAGCCCAGACCCAGCCCAACTCCGCCAACAACGCCGTATCCGAGATAGATCAGGGCCAGAGAATGAAGCGTTACTCCCAATGCGGCGATGACGAAACCGCTGCCAAAGCAGGTGGCGGCGACGAACATGGCCTTGCGAGGGCCGGCTGTCTCCAGCCACTTGCCGAACAGCGCGGCAGAAAGCCCCAGCACTGCAATGGCGATCGAAAATATGTAACCGATCTCCTTCAGGCTCCATAGGGTACCGTCGGCGGCCTTGAGAGCGAGCAGCGGGTTTTTGAAGACGCTGAAGGAATACACCTGACCGATAGACAGATGTACTGCAAGGGCCGCTGGAGGAACCAACCATCGACTGAAACCGGGCCGCGCAACGGAACGCTCATAATCCAGGAAAGAAAGAACTGCCACTTAAATTTCCTCCACACTTTGAAAGACGAGTCATAAACCGAAGGATGCTAACAATCTTCCCTGACGGTGTGCAAAGCGATTTTTCTGTGCGCAAAAAAAATTGCGCATGGTCGTAAACAGTTCCAGGCATTGGCATGTCTGCCTGTATATACAGGATTTTCCTTGCTTACTTTCTGCCCCAACCTTTAACGTGGTAGCGGTGAAGAATTCAATTCTTCGTTCTTTCATTCTTGATCCGTTTCATAAGAGGTACAGCTAGAGGCATGTCGTCGACGACCACCAGCCCTGATCCGAATCTCGATTCCGTTCTGCGCGAAAATCGCGTCTTCCCTCCGCCGGAGGAGTTTGCCGCAAAGGCGCGCATCAAGAGCTTTGCGGAGTATGAGCAGATGTATCGCCGGTCGGTGGACGACCCGGAGAGCTTCTGGGCGGAAGCGGCGCGTGAGCTGCACTGGTTCAAGCCATGGGACAAAGTGCTCGAGTGGAATCTGCCCTGGGCCAAATGGTTTGTGGGCGGCAAGACCAACCTGAGCTACAACTGCGTGGATCGGCACGCCCTCGGCGAAAAGCGCGACAAGGTCGCCATTCTGTGGGAGGGCGAGCCTGGTGAGGTGCGTAGGCTTACCTTCGGAGAGCTGCACGCCGAAGTGCAGCGGGTTGCCAATGCGCTCAAGGACCTGGGCATCCGCAAGGGCGACCGGGTTGCCGTCTACATGGGAATGACGCCGGAGCTGGCAATTGCATTACTCGCCTGTGCCCGCATCGGAGTTGTGCACTCGGTCATCTTTGGAGGCTTCGCAGCGCAGGCCATTGTCGACCGCGTCAACGATGCGGAATGTATGGCCATTCTGACCCAGGACACTTCTTACCGGCGCGGCAGTGAAGTGAAGCTCAAAGCTACCGTGGATGAAGCGGTTTCAAAGTGTCCGACGGTGAAGAATGTGGTCGTCTACCGGCGCTCGGGATCGCCCGTCAATATGCAGGCGGGGCGCGATCACTGGTGGCACGAGCTGACTGCCAAGGCCTCGCCGGATTGTCCGGCGGAAGAGCTTGACTCCGAAGATCCTCTTTACATTCTCTACACCTCAGGAACCACGGGAAAGCCAAAGGGACTGGTGCACACCACCGGCGGCTATTCGGTCCAGACCTACCTGACCAGCAAATACATCTTCGATCTGCGCGATGACGATATCTACTGGTGCACGGCGGATATCGGATGGGTGACCGGCCATTCGTATGTGGTGTACGGAGCACTGCAGAATGGCTTGACCACTCTGATGTACGAAGGCGCTCCGAATTTTCCCGAGCAGGACCGCTTCTGGAAGATCATCGACGATCACAAGGTCACCATTTTCTACACCGCGCCCACGGCAGTCCGCGCCTTCATCAAGTGGGGCGACCATTTTCCGGAGAGACACAAGCTTGATTCACTGCGACTTCTGGGGACGGTCGGTGAGCCGATCAATCCGGAAGCGTGGATGTGGTACCGTGAGAAGATCGGGAAGGGACGCTGCCCGATCGTCGATACATGGTGGCAGACCGAAACCGGCGCGATCATGATTGCGCCCATTCCCGGGGCGGTTTCAACCAAGCCTGGCTCTGCGACGCGGCCTTTTTTTGGAATTGTGCCTGAGGTAGTTACAAGAGAGGGAGAGCCTGTTCCTGCGGGACATGGTGGGTTGCTAGTTATCCGCAAGCCCTGGCCGTCGATGGCGCGGACGATCTTCAATGACCCGGATCGCTTTCAGCAAAGCTATTGGTCGGAGATTGCCGGATCCTATTTCACCGGCGACGGGGCGCGCGTCGATGAAGACGGATGCTTCTGGCTGATGGGGCGGGTGGATGATGTTCTCAATGTCAGCGGCCACCGCCTGGGCACGATGGAAGTCGAGTCGGCGCTCGTTGCGCATGCGAAAGTCGCC
>Ga0206941_10110_pt1 | contig 24068 bp, 21 predicted proteins | sample Alteio_BWOrgHeat_9_FD_153251 | JGI IMG/M metagenome (GOLD analysis project Ga0206941, IMG submission 153251) | Enriched cells from forest soil in Barre Woods Harvard Forest LTER site, Petersham, Massachusetts, United States -... | ecosystem: Environmental > Terrestrial > Soil > Temperate forest >...
AGTGAGTTCCTGAAAGGGAAATTGGGCGCCTCTTAGAATTTCAGAGAAGAAGCGGTTGCCAAAATAAGGTGTTTCGAAATTAACTTCGGCAACGAGGTATTGATCTTCTTTGGAACTTTTCTCTTTGTTTTTTTCTGTATCCTTAGTGTGCGGTTTATACTTTTCCGCTGTCTCAGGATATTTGGGTTTTGCTTTGTCTTTTTTTGAATCGTCATCTTTGTTTTTATTGTCTTCGCCTTCTTCCTCTTTTTTCTGCGAATCCTCCGAAATAGGAGGGTCAAAGCGTTGCAGATACTGCGCAAGGAAATGCAGTGCAAGAAGATTGGATTGGAGATCAATTTGCAGACAGCGTCTTTGCCCGAGAAGTTTTTCAGAATCTTGAATCACTTCGTGGACGAGTGTTTTATCGAGCGCTGTTTCCGAAACCATAAAGTTTTTCAGCGCTAAATTGACTTTCGCTAGCGGACTGGGACTTGGCTGTTTGTCAACCATGCGAACATTCATACGTTCGAAAAGTGCTTTGCCACTTTCTAGGTTGAATATTCGAGAAAAGGGGTCGTGGTTGGGAAACAATCGCGTCGTATAGTTTTGAATAAGAGTCTTAACTTGCCAAGAAGCTTCTCGAAGTTCGAGATCTTCTTTTGCGAAAGATTGCGAGTTAAAGAAACAGCAGAACAGAACATACGAAATCAAAAAAATACGACGCATAGTTCACCGATTTTATTTTTTCATTATAAGAAGTTCAAAATCATCATCTATATTTTGTATTGCTCCTAAAGAACTTCCCGAAGCAAGTTTGATGTGTTTTTGAAGTTCCGTAAATTTAGCCTGCAAAACATCACGGAAGCGTTTTTGTTCCTCTACGAGATTTCTAATGAGGCCTCTTTCACGTTCGTCTCTTGCTTTGCTGGCATCGATATTCCATCCGAAATCGATATCAAAGGAAGTTCCTTCGCTATTAGGTGTCAAACGAGCCGTTCCTGGTCCAATGGTGGTCATAACGAGATAGGCTCTCCATAAGGACAAAACACCAAGTTCTATTGGCTTGTGAGAAATGACGTTCAAATCATCAGCGCTGTCGGAGAGCAGAAAATCTACGAAAGCAGAAAGTTGAATAACCGATGGGATGCGTAATAGGTTGCGAGTGTTGTAATCGCAAGAAGGGAAGTAAACGAAAGATTCTTTGCGATCTTTAACGTTTCGTTCGGAACTTTCGATGGCGTCATGGGTTACTTCTCTCATTTTTCCGAGCAATTCGTTGTAACTGAGATCAAATAGTTTGTTTGTTTTAACGAGAACATTTGCAAGAAAGCGAAGTGCATTCCAGTCGATAGGTTCTGCATTTAGGAAGATTTCGTTCTTCTGTGCTTTTTCAGAGACGTAAGCAAGAGCTGTGAGTTTTTGCCTTTCTTTTTCTCTGCGTAAAAGTTCCTGGCGTTGAGCGTCGTCGAGCCAGTTGTATGCAAAAACTTTAAATATAAAACGGTTGAGAAATGCAGGAGCAGTTGTTCCTAGTCCGTTTAGTGTAAACTGGTCAAAAATCTCGGGAAGGTTTGCATTGCTTGTTGCAAATATGGTTTCTGTTTTTGCTTTGACTATTGTGTTGCCTGTCATCACTTCTCTTTCTTCGAGAAGACTGAGCAAGCTGGATAGAGCAGCGGGATTGCCTTTTTCAGCTTCATCGAGAAGTGCAACTGCATAGTCTGCGAGTGAACCTTCGGTGTTGATTTCGAATTTGCCTAATTTTGCTTTTTCAAAATTCTGCCCGCCTGTAAAAGCCTGTTCTGTGATCATCTGATGCAATTGCATTTGAAATGCAGGGTCTTTTTCCCCTTTGAGTATCCACTTCACGACTGCGGATTTCCCACTGCCTGGGGGGCCATAGAGGAACATGTTTCCTTTGTAAAGGCGTGCAAGTGTTGCTGCATGGTGCACAGTCCCTAGATTTAGAAATCTGTTGTCAAAAATTTTAAATCGGCGTCGGAGTGCGTCTCTTAACTCTTTAAGTTTCGCAAGTCCTTCGATAGTCAGCCCATCGAATTCGAGCGTGTTGTTATTGACGTTCACTAGCGAAGCAAGAGAGGGGTTTAATTTGTGGGTTTCTGCAAGGGAGTGAGTTCCCACTAAACTCAAGGCAGAGACGAATCCGAGTGTTCCGAGCAGCTTCAACATCATCTGAACTTCCTTTTGAAATCCGCAGTTTTTTCAACGGAAGGAAGTATGCGCGAAGCCAGATGAGGATACTGTTTAGACGCTGCGTTGATATGACGCGAGTAAAGTTCAGCTAGACTTTCTAGAACACTGAGTTAAAAGAGTGCATCGTTAATCAATAACCAATTAAGGGACTGGATGATGTTTAAAAGAACGAAGTTATTTTCATTAGCAACAGCACTTTTATTAACTGTTACTCAATCATTGCTCGCAGATTCTGCGTATTCGGAATTTGAGAAAGCGAAAAATTCTGCAGGGTTGGATATGACAGATACCGTTAGGGACTTTGTGCTAAAAATGTCAGGCTTAAATCCTGGTGCTCTTTCCGTATTAGTTGAATTTGCAAATACGAGTGCAGAGATTGACCCTGATGCGATGTTTCCATTCAATATGTTGGGGTTTGATTCTTATGGAATTTTAAATTCAAAAATTTGGATGCTCTACAAGGATGTGTGCAAGCAAGATATCACATGTGTTCATGCTGTTATGCGCTCTTTGCAACTTGGAATAGAAAAAGAAGAAAAAGTTTACCATGCTATTGAAAACAGAGGAGAAGGTCTCGATACAGCTGCTCTTCTCGTTGCGGTTCAAGGTTATTTGCCAAAATTTGGCCAGCAAAAAGCGACTGCTGCTGTGGTGATGGATACAGTGAATGAAGCAGACGAAGAGAAACCTGAAGCACCTCAAACGGCTGCGGGAGATTCCAGTTCTTCAGGTGCGTGGGTTATTCCTGTAACGATTGGAGTTATAGGAGCAGCTTATGCTTGGCATGTAAACGGTAACCAACAGTTTCCTATACAAAATCAGTAATTTCATTTGGCTATTGGATGAGCGCTAGTCGCTAAGAATGTTTTTCGCAAACTCATGTATGGAAGCCTCTACTTTCAGCCAATCTATTTCGTTATAATCAATCGCATAACCCTTCCGTGCACCCATTATGTCATTAGCAACATAGTCTTTGCCTGAGTTTGTTTCTATTACTGAGCTAAGAGCATCAACAATGTCTTCTTTTTTGAAATTATCTTTTTTGGTTTTGGAATTGTTATAGCGTCTTAGAATTCCTTTGAAGGCGTCAAGTTCTGCTTTCCAATGCTGAGCTTCTTGCGCTTGGGGATAACAAACTAAGAGCGTAAGATGGAGTACAATAATCTCTGCGTAGTTTTCAAGTTTTGTAATCGCCTCACCTTTTCGGAATGCTGCATTCATGAGTGTTTCCTTTACTGAGACAAAATCCATTTTGCTATTTCCTCATAGTAATCTCGTGAATCTCCAGGGGCAACAAGAAGTCTTGGACTTGTAATGTTAATTTCCGTAACTTCCTCGCTAATAATATCCAATCCCACAAAGTAAATCCCTTGCTTGAGAAGTTTTTTTCCAAGTGCTTCTACTTTGCTAACTAACCCGGAACTTGGTGCATACGCATGTAAACTTGCACCTGCTGCTGTATTTGCAAGGAACTCACCTTTCTTAGGAACTTTCAAACACCAGCTCAGTGCTTTTCCACCAACAAGGAAGGCACGGATTTCACCTTCGTAAATATTGGAATCAAATGCTTGTACAAGAAAAGGATGGGTTCCGTTTTCTGTAAGTTCATTTAATTTGGATTGTATATCGGAGTTCGAGTTTGAATGGGTTTGAAGGTGGGTGATTCCTTTTCCTCCATAAAGATGCAAGGGTTTCAAAATAGCATCTCCATTGCAATGCTGTTCCATAAAATTGAAAAGCTGTATGGGATTCGAACTTACAAGACTTTGCTTGCACGCTTCCGGGAAATTCAGAATGCCCATTTTTTCGTTAAATCCCCGCAAAGCTGCTGGATTGTTCACAAGCAGTGCTTCACCACAATGTTCCAGGAACCAAGTGGCTGTAATATAATTGATGTCAAAGGGCGGATCTTTTCGCATGTGAATAGAAGCGAAAGTATCGAGCCGAATCTGTTCCGTAGGCCCCCAATTTACAGCACTGGCTTGGCCGTTAAAAGTGAAGGCTTTTGCTGCGGAATGAGGATCTTTTCCACTCTCCCAATAAAGATCCCCCATCTGGCAGAAATAGACTTTTTCGCCTTTTTTAGAGAGGGCGAACGCAATTCTTAAGCTGGAATCAAGCGCAAGGTTTAGCTTTTCAATAGGATCCATGATAAAAAGGTGTTTTTGTTGCTGCAAAAGGGGCCTCTCAATATGAATATAAATTTCGTGGAAAACCTCGATTTAGAGGGTAAGTCCGTTTTCTTACGTCTCGACCTGAATGTTCCTTTGAACGAAAAAGGCGAAATCAGTGACTTCACAAGAATCGAACGAAGTCTGCCAACCATCAAGCATATTTTAAAATTCACAAACAAAATCGTTATCGCAAGCCATCTTGGCAGACCTAAAGGCAAACCCGATCCGAAATATTCTCTCGAAGTCGTAGGCGCAAAACTTACGGAACTTCTCAATGTCGAAGTTGCATTCGTAGATGACTATGTCAAAGCACCTATCGATCAGCTTCTCACCCGATTGGGTAAAAACAGAATTATACTTCTCGAAAATCTGCGTTTCTATGCACAGGAAACTGAGAACAGCACTGAATTCGCAATGAAGCTTGCAAAAGGAATAGACTTTTTTGTGAATGATGCGTTTGGAGCTATGCATCGTGCACATGCTTCTGTCGCAGCTCTTGCAGAACGGTTTCCGAAAGAACGCAAAGCGATGGGGTTTCTTGTAAGAGAAGAAATCAGAGCACTCGATCAAATCCGCGACCATGCACAGACACCTTTTAGTATTGTCATTGGTGGTTCGAAGGTGAGTGACAAAGTTACGGTACTTTTGAATCTTATCAACACTTGCAACAATATCGTTGTAGGTGGAGCTATGGCTTATGCTTTCCTTAAACAGATGGGTAAACCTGTAGGCCGTTCGCTTTGTGAGCCGAATACCGAACGTATGGTTCAGTCCATTTTAGCAAATGCCCAAGCTCGTAAAGTGAGCATCTATCTTCCCGAAGATCATGTTTGTGCAAAATCATTAGACGATAGCAAAGGTAAAATGTTCGAATCGATTCCTGATGACTACATGGCTTTGGATATAGGGCCTAGAACTATTGAGCGTTACAAAAATATTATAGGTGCCTCCAAAACTATTTTCTGGAATGGGCCTTTAGGAGTTTTTGAAAAACCTGCTTTCCGAAGAGGCACTATTGCGATCGCAGAGAAAATTGCAGAGACCGATTGCTTCTCCGTTGCAGGAGGCGGTGATTCTATTGCTGCTATTAACCTTGCAGGACTTGCTAAAAAATTCGGGCACATTTCTACGGGTGGTGGAGCTTCCCTCGAATATTTAGAAGGAAAAACTTTACCCGGATTACGAGCTTTGATGAATGGATAGGAGCCGTGTATGAGAAAGACCCTTCTTGTTGCAAATTGGAAAATGAATAAGTCTTATGCAGACCTCGAACCTTATGTTTCTGCGTTAGTTGAGCAAGGGATTCCTAAACATATAGATCTTGCTCTAGCTCCACCCTTTCCTTTTCTAGACAAATTAAGACAGAGTTTGAAGTCAAGCTCTATACATCTTGCTGCACAGAACGCCCATTGGGAAAGCAAGGGTGCTTACACGGGTGAAGTTTCATTCGGAATCTTGAAGGAGCTGGGTGTTGAATTCGTTATATTGGGTCATAGTGAAAGGCGTCAGTATTTCGGAGAAAGCGATGCCATTGTTGCAAAGAAAGTTAAAGCTTGTGTTGATAATAAATTAACAGCGATTGCTTGCGTGGGAGAAAGTTTAGAAGAACGCAAAGCAGAACGTACTTTTTCTGTTATTGAAAAACAAATTCATGCTGTGATGGAACCTTTAAACAGTTCTGAAAACCTTGTGATTGCATACGAACCAATTTGGGCAATAGGAACGGGTGTGACAGCAAGTGCAAATCAAGCGCAGGAAGTTCACGCGTTCATTCGAACTTTGCTTGCGAAACATTTTGCATCAAGCGAGAGCATACGCATTTTATACGGTGGAAGTATGAATGCATCCAATAGCAAAGAACTGCTGCAACAAGCAGACATAGATGGAGGATTAGTGGGAGGTGCATCTTTGGATGCTCAGAGTTTCTTAGGAATCATCAATAATTCTTGAATTGGAAACCTAGTCTTTTTTCTCATCGATTGCGGTTGTAACCAATCCAATCAACTGACTAGAAACACCGATGATATCTTTGTGCTCACATCCTTCTTCTTTGAGAGCATCGTAAATAGAATTTGCTAGCATTTTAACTGCTTTTTGATTGAGAGGCTTCACTGTTTTAATTTCGCTAACAATCTTTTCGCTAATTGAACTTCGTGTGTTCATAAGTATTGTCTCCTGAATTGGGAACCAAGGGGATTAATTTATGATATTAGCATAACTACTAATATACTGATGGCCCAACTTGCGTCAAGAATGAGGCAATTTAGCATTCAGAATGTTGCATAATTGTCACAGTTTCTTGCTTTAAAAAGGATAAAAAACATGATGAAGTATCAACTGCTTTCACTTTTGCCAAAGAATTTACAAAGTTATCTAGTAGGCAGCCTAAGTCGAGTCACTTGGCCGTCTAAACTAGCGCCAGCCATTAATAAAGCAGCTGTCAAGTGCCTTAAAATAGACCTTTCCGATTCGGAAAAAGACATCGCAGATTTTCATTCACTGGAGGAGCTTTTTACAAGAACTCTGAAAGCGGATGCACGTAAAGTTTTGGGTGAGATGTGTGCTCCATGCGATAGCAATCTTAGGCAGTCTCTGCCTGTTGAAAATGGACAGGTGCTTCAAGCGAAAGGGATTCATTACAGTATCGATGATCTTCTCTGTTTGAATGAATCCGAGAAGAAGGAATTTCATCCCTCCTGGTACTGTTCCTTCTATCTTGCTCCCCATCATTATCACAGGGTGCATGCCCCTTTTAAAGGACAGCTTCAATCCGCACGTTATGTTCCCGGTGAACTGTGGCCTGTAAATGAAACATTTGTAAACATAGTCCCTCGTCTTTTCTGTCGTAATGAGCGTGTTGTTTTCGAATTGGCGCATGAGAGTGGGGGCAAAGCCTATTTGGTAATGGTCGGGGCGCTTCATGTGGGGCGTATTCAAATCAAGGATGTGGATTCTTTTGTATCTAATGATTGGGGACGACAATTGCATTCGAGCAAAACACGAGTGTTCTCATTTTCTCCACATCGTGAGATAGTCGCAGGGGACGAGCTGGGAACTTTTATGCTGGGTTCCTCTGTTATTTTGGTTTTTGACGAGATTCTTGCAAAGACTTTTCAATTTCAAAGAGTCTCCCATCCCATTGCAGTAAAGGTTGGTGAATCACTTCTTGTCTCTTAAACATGGAGGAATCTATGGAAGATCAAAGACTCAAGACCAAAATAGTTTGGTCTCTAGACCACTTGACTATGGATAGCATACATAAGCAGGACTTCTCGCAACTCGGTATCGATGTTTTGCGTATTGTGTATGGACGAGGGAATAGAGACGAGATCGGTAACTTTCTCAAATCGCTTCATAGTTCCACTAAAAACATGCTCGCACCTGCAATCATGGTAGACGTGAGCCATTATCTGCATTCCAAATTAAGCCATGTTAACATTTCTCCGGAAGTTCAATATGAGCAAGTCCTCACTCTAAGTTCACAAGCAAAACAGGGTGATCTTAGTGTGGAGTGCCATGATTGGGCTACTAGCTTTGGTAAGGATTCCAACATCTATATTGGATTTGGAGCCGTTGTTCTCAAAACACTCAGTGTGACTGCGAAGGAAGTAAAAGCGCAGGTGGTGCAGGGGGGAACTTTACGAGCGGGAATGAATGTTTTTGATGCACATACCTATAAGGAACCCACTGTTTTCGATTTAACGGGAGTTGATATTTCACCGTTTAAAAACTTACCAGTGGACTATGTTGTGATTCCGGGAATTTCCAAAGTCCGGGAAGTTTCCGTAATACGAAAAAAACTCAACATTCTAAAAAGCGATCCTTGGCTTATTGTACGTGTGGATAACAAGACCGTGTATGAAAACCTCGAAGAGCTTCTTCCTCATATTGATGGTGTGATGATTCCACGAAGAGAACTTGCACTTTCTATGGACCCTGCTTTAGTGCCCATTGTTTGCAAGGAAATCATGCAGATCTGTCATGAGAAAGCAAAAATAGCGATGATCGAAAGCGATCTTCTTGCATCCATGCGTTTTAACCCCACACCTACTCGGGCAGAAGTTTCCGACATTGCAAATGCAGTTATCGATGGTACCGATGCCATAGTTTTGTCGGAAGATCTTGCTTTGGGCCCCTATGTCGACAGAGCTTTGAAAGCTTGTAGGAACATCATTGGTGATATCGAAACCAAAGACAATGTTCTTGTCAACTGGATGTCTCGTGACTTCATTGCTTCCACTGAATTCGAGGCTGTTGCGTTCCATGCTTACAAAACAGCAGAGAGAGTTAAAGCAAAGGCAATTGTATGCATAACTCGACATGGTAATACTGCTTTACGCCTTGCGAGTTTTAGGAGTCAGTTCCCTATTATTGCGGTGACGTTTTCCATACAGACGCAGAAACGTTTGTCTTTGGTGCGTGGGGTTCATTCCCTTTTACTTGACATTGATCCTTCCATCGATGAGGTCTTGCCTCAGGTAAAAGAAAAGCTTGGCTCCTATTCCTGGTTAAAACAGGGAGACTCTATAGTCTTCATTACGGTGACACTGTCTCCGGTGGCACTCGAAGCAAGTAATCTTTTAACTGTACAACACATAGGTGAACCCTCTTAATTGTGTATTCACAGGGCTTGTGACTAGACAAGAATGCTTATTCAGAGGGAATTTGATTAAACAGTATAGACAAAGGTGGTTTTGTTATGACAACTCTACAAAAAATTAGCCTAGACATTAAAAACGCAATGAAATCAGGGGATAATCTCCGAAAAAACGTTTTGCGTATGATACTCAGTGATATTAAGTATGCACAAGCAGCTGTGAATGTTCACCAGGAACTTGATGAACAGGCTGTTCAAAAAGTTGTTGCAAGTTATCTTAAGAAACTCAAGAAGTCTTATGAGGAATTTCCTGACGGTGACAAGAAAAAAGAACTCCTTTCGGAAATTGCAGTCGTTGAGGAATATTTGCCTAAGGGGGCAAGTCCCGAAGAAATCGACCGTGCAGTGGAGCATATTCTTTCGACGAATCCTTCCAAAAATTTCGGAGAATTGATGAAAGCGACACTTGCTCAGATCGGAAATCCCTCTGCTGCGAAAGAAGTGAGTGAGAAGATTAAAAAAGCGTTAGAAAAAAGAGCTTGATAACTTGGCAAAACGCCAACAGTTTTTCCAAATATCTTGCATTTAGACATCGCGAGACCCCACTTTTTCTCAATACCTTGGACATAGTGCCTATTAAGAATTTAAATTCTGTGCCGACAAAGAAACGTACGAGAATTTACTTTATACTGTAGGCGCAAATGTATTTTTGCTCGAAAAACCAGCGAAAAAGAGGCTCTCAGCTCTTGGTTGTAGCCTTTTCGCTTTGTTTTCCGAGTTTCACATTCGCGCAAATTCAAAATGGAATGAAGCTCGAAGATGCCCTGAGTAAAGATTTTACAGTCGAAGATTTTATAGATAAATCTATAGATCCAAGAGAACAAATCTACGAGCCAAGCGAATATGTTACGCAAGAGCTCAACACTACGAATATCTATTCCATTCAAAATCCAGTACATGCAGAATCTTTTAAACCTCTGAGTGAGTTGAGTGCTGACAACGAAGTGAGTTTCGGTGCATTCGTTCAAGAAGCAGAAGAAAAAAGATCTGAACTTCTTGCAAAGCAACAGACCCCAATTCAAACACCTTCTCTTTCCCTCGAACAACCCGCAAGTCCTCTCGAAGTTTTGCTAGGAAACAACACAAAAATAGCAAACCCCCAAGATCCTACGACGCAAAAAGTACGTGAAGGTGTCAATATTACGATTTCTAAAGATTCGATGCTTGCAAACATTAAAGAAATCCGAATTTCTGTGGGTGAGAAGCTACCGATTAACATTCAACAAAACATAAAAGCAGAACCAAGCTTCTTCCTACGTAACCAAGGTGTGGTTTCCTGGAATGCTAAAGAAAAAACTCTTTACGCTGAGAAGGAAGGAAGCACAGAGTTATACGTCACAACTGGTGACAAGATGGCTATACTGTCTGTTCACGTAGGCAATGTACAGGCACCTTTACAATTGCCTAGTGAGATGCTTGTACTAAACAACCTTGAACAAGCAAGAAACCTTCATGCAGATCTTGAAAGTTTCGACAAAGAATACAAACCAAGAAAGTTCAGTTCCAAAGGTCAGAGAAAAAGAGAAGTCATACAACATCCTTCTGTAGCACAGACCGATTCTTACACCTTTGCTTTAGATTCTATTCCATTTGAAACCGAACACGTCCAATTCCGAATATTAGATGAACAATCGGGTGCATCAAAAATTATACCTATTCCAGAAGTGGAATTGCATATTGTAGGTTCCGAACTCACACAGAAGACAGATGTTTTGGGCATGATAGCGGGACTTGATGTTCCTAGGAATTCGAGTTTCCTTGTTTCTATTAAAGATCCGTTACACCGTTACCATGACAGTGTTGTAGAAATTTCTGCATCGCAAATCCGTAGTGGAGAACCTATTAGCATACGTCTCATGGATTTGAAAAAATACAGCAGCTTTTTGCAAATAAGCAGCAGTGAGTCTCGTAAAGAGGCAGGAAGTTTATGTGCAACGGTTCAAACTCTTGAAGGAAAACCATTTGCGGGTCTAGCTCTAAGTTTGAATCTCAAGCAAAAACCTCAGTACTTCAACCATTATGGATATCTTGATCCACTTGCTACAGAAACTTCGGACAACGGTCGCTTCTGTGTGTTTGATATGGATGCAGGACCTCTTGCTTTGACTTTCAGGCAGAATGGAAAACTGTTGGATGCAAATTATCCGCTTACTATTTTTGCGGGTTCTCATCTTGAAAACACAATTACAGTCGGAGAACAGGCAGAAATTAAAACTGTTCTTGCAGCAACGCCCACTGCTTTCGAACTTTTAGGAGGCGGGCAGATTGTAGAAAATGAATACCGAGCTATTGACCGAGCTTCTTTGATTTCTTTTGGAGTGAACCCAGACTGGGATTATGATCCCGATACGTCTTCTATGCATTCGGAACTGAGTGTTCATGAAGGCAGATCGTATTACCTTGCAAATAGTTCGGAATTCGAAACGACTCTATATAGAGTAGATACCCAGGATGAGCAGGAAAATATCGAACCTGTTACTCCTCTTTTCCCATTTGGATTCTTAAAGGCGATTTCTGGAGCAAGAGAAATCGATATAATACCCAACACAGGGACTGTTTATGTGGATCACGGAAGTTTTGAAGGCCAATCGGAGCTTTCGAAAACAGTAGAAGTCACTCTTTTGAATCACAATTCCGAAAAAGTTGGAGATAAAGTTTCTTTAACTACTATTTCAGGTTCCTCCACGGTCTTTTACAATCTCGAACCGGGAACGTATTCCGTTATTGTGAAGTCTGAAAACGGAGAGGGTCTCGCATACGACACTGTGCTGGTCTACTCGCATTCCTTGTCCTACAAGCACACCGGAAGTCCGCGTTACCGCGTTCAATCGGACGGAAGCTTTCCGAAGCTGTCTTCGAACTAGCGGGGCATCTCTTCAAGAGAAATATCATTCAGTGTATAAACGCCTGCTTTTTTCTTAAGAAGCCATTCTCCGAGAACGAGTGCTCCTTTTGCAAATAGATCTCGAGAAAAAGCTCGATGACTTAAGCTAAACTCTTCGAATTCACCCAAGAAACGAATCTTATGCTCTCCAAAAACTCCACCACCACGGCTTGCGACTATTCCAATTTCGTTATCTTTTCTTTCGTTTTTTCGGGAATTTGCAAGAGTTGATCCAGGCAGAGCACTTTGCAAAGTTTCTGCAAGGAAAAGTGCAGTACCGCTTGGAATATCTTTTTTATACTTATGATGAGTCTCTTCAATCTCTATATCGAAACCAGCGTGTCTACTCAAACCTGCAACAGCGAGTGCACTCTTCATCAGCATCAAAATGCCTAGACTGGTGTTAGGTGCAAAAAGCAGGGAGATTTCCTGTTGTTTAATCAAAGTCTGCCATTGTTTTTTCTGTTCATTAGACAATCCTGTTGAACAGATGACTAAACACAGTCCTTTTAAGGGCTTTATGTTTTTAGCTGCTTCAAAAAGAGCGAGATTCCCTTCTTCGGAGGAGAAATCAATAAGAAGCTGAGTTTGTTTCAAACCCTCTTCTATTTCCGCAATTGAACTTGTGCGATCAGAACCTCCGAGCAGTTTTAAGGAATCTTTCCTTTCAAGTTCCGCTTGTAGAATCTGACCCATGCGTCCGCTTATTCCGTGAATCCAAACATTCTTTTTCATAGTTTGATGCCACTCAGTTGACGTTCTGTGTTTTTTAGAATGTTCTGAAGAAGGGTACGGTTCTCTGGACTCACAGGTGCAAGAGGAGCACGTAGATAACCTTTGCAAAGTTTCATGTCTTCGAGAACGGCTTTCAGAGGAGTGGGATTGCCTTCGCAGTATAGATTTTTATTTAGGGGAGAAAGAATTTTGTGCAGTGTATGAATTTTTTCCCAATCTGATTTCCAGAAAGCTTCTGTCAACGCAACCCACTCTTTTGGAAAAGCATTGGAAATAACACTGATCACTCCTGATCCCCCATAAGCGAGGCTTCCCAAATATGTAAGATCATCTCCTGAAAAATAGGCTGCTTCCGAATTCAAAAGCGCTTCCGAAAACAAACTGAGATCACCACTCGCTTCTTTAACCATAGTTAAGGAGGGGATTTTACACAGTTCAGAAAGTGCATGTGCATCCAGTCTTTGTCCTGTTCTGCCTGGGACATGATAAAGACAGAGGGGAATTTTAACTTTATTGGCTATGGAAGAAAAATGAAGCTTCAAACCAGCAAGCGAAGGTTTGTTATAGGGAGGAGTGACAACGAGAAGACTGTCTGCTCCTGCATCTTCGTAAAGTTGCGCAAGTTCTACGCATTGAGCAGTATCGCTTCCGCCTATTCCACCCATGAGTTGCATACTCTTTCCCACAAGAGCTTTTGCACGTTTCATGAGAGAAAGTTTTTCCGTAACGGAAAGTGTAGAACCCTCACCCGTTGAACCGGATACGACAATTCCTCGAACTCCCGCTTCTTTTTGCAGAAGAAGAAGTTTATCCCAAGCAGTAAAATCTATAGAGCCGTCTTCTGTGAAGGGAGTGACTATTGCAGTCCAAACACCTTTGATACTAGCGTTGCGTTCCATACGTTTGTTCTCCTTGTGGGTGCTCTTCCTCAGGTTGAATGTCTTGTTCAGGACTCTGAGGATTTTCCGAATTTGAAGCTTTGTTAGAAACCGTATCTTTAAAGGGGATCGCTGGACGAGCTTCAATAATCGTACTGCGAGGGGAAGTCTTTACTCCGCATCCCACTATCAGCAAGGAAAGAACGATTGCTTTCATAAAGAACCTTAGAATTTATAAACCAAACCTGCTTGGAATATATAACTCGTCAGAGGCTTTTGATCGTCGCTAACTCTCCAAGCGTCACCCGGTATGAGAACACCTGAAGCTGCGGTAGCTTCGATTCCGCCTGAGAATGTCTTCCCGTATTTTATATCCAATTCGTAACCTAAATTTCTTCCGTAGTAACCAATAGGTTTCTTAGCTTGAGAAGCATAAAAATCTTTAACTTCCTGTGGTGCATCCTGACCAAGAAGAGCTGTTATAAGTTTAGTTTCTACACTTCCGAAATCTTTATGTTCGAAGCGATAACCCAAACCATAAACCTGTGCGTTCATAATTCTCTTCGGATCGAAAATACCATCCACTTTCAAATCATCGATTTGTGAACGTCCATTAAATAAAATCAAAGCGGGTGTGAAATTCGCATTGAAAGCAATCGCTGTCGCATTCAAATCACGTTTCTGAGAGGAAATCAAACTATTCGCATCGGTTTTGTTTGTGAAGTAACCATCCTTATCGCCAGGTGCAATTGCATATTCGAAAAACGCAGTATGTCGGTTTCCTGTCAAACCTATATAGGGAACTTCGGAATTAATAGAAGGTCCTGATAAGAGGAAATCTAAACTTCCTGCAAAACCAATAGCATTCAATTTGTTTGTTGCAATTTCTCCAGAGGAATTCAACTGTGCTCCACCCAAAGCATAGGCATTGGGATCTGCAGTGCTTCCTAGACGGAATAGAAATTCATTTCGGAAGGAGAAACGGGAAAAGTAGAGTCCTATATACAAGTCTGCAAACGACAGGTCCGTATTGTAACCTCCGTTACGAATGTCTCCCGATTTAACGTTTGCTGCGTAAATTCCAATTTGTTTATTGAAGGAACTGTTAGGCCTCGTTTTGCGGTCATCAATTTCTACACTTAAAAAATACTGATCTATATCATCGGAACGACTGTCCGGTCCTCCAAACTTCGGATTTTTTCCCGGAACGTCACGGATCAAAGATCCCGTCTCAGCGAGCTTGTCGTAACCGAAGGAGAATTGCAAATCCTGGAACTTCTGAAGGTTGATTGTGCAACTTACCCCATCATAAGTGGAAGATGTGATACTGAAAGGGCGTGTTCCGGAATCTAGAAAAATTCCCAAACCCCAGTCTCTTGGCCTTCTTCCTGCTTCAAGAATGCAGTAGTCGAAAGCATAACGTAGATAGAATTTCGTGACTTTGGGAACTATCCAGGAGTAACCCGTGTCGGTGACGCTCTGATTTTTGTTTTCGCATTTGGGATTTCCATTGCATGAGCTGGCTTGCCCGGTGTCTCCCATATAAGCATTGCGAGGGTCTGGAAAAAGCCGAAGCTCCGCAAAAAAACTTGCGCTATCTCCGCTTCGAACCTCTCCTAGAAGACGGAAACTCTGTTCAATAGCTTGAGGCATTCCTCTTGCAGGTGAACTCGCGGGATCTACAAGTGTGAAAGCTCGGAATCCGTAGTGTCCAGAGCCATCTAGAAAAAAGGAAAAAGCTGAGTTGGAAAAAGAAAGAAGCCCAACTATACACGCTATTTTAAGTTGCCCAGGAAAAGAACGACGCGCCATATTGAAATTCCTATAACGTAGATACACTGATAAACGCCAATAATATGTTAGCTCGCGAATTCGACAAACTTGTTTTCTTTAAGTACCGTGACTCGAATCTGACCAGGAAAATTCAAATCTTTTCTTAACTTAGTCGCAATGTCGTAAGACATGTCTCTTACATCCTCGTCACTGGCTCCATCGGGAACAATCATGGCTCGAACTTCCCGACCTGCTTGAAGTATGTAGGATTTCTCAACCCCTTTGAACTTCGAAACAAGCCCTTCCATATCCTCCAGTCTTTTCACATAAGAGGAAAGGGTTTCCTTCCGAGCGCCTGGACGTTTCGAAGAAAGACTATTCGCAGCACTAAGAATCACGGCAAGCGAGGAAGCAAACGTAAGGTGTTCCTTATGATGAGTGCGAATAGCGTCCGAAATCACATCGCTTTCACCATATTTTTTTACCAACTGAGCACCAATCTCTGCATGATGCCCTTCTGTTTCTTGGTCTAGCGCTTTGCCTATGTCGTGAAGTAAGCCCGCTCGTTTTGCCTTTTTAACATCAAGGTTCAATTCACTCGCAATGATCCCGCAAATATGAGCCGTCTCGACGCTATGTTGCAGTACAGATTGCAGACTTGCTGTTCGAAAACGAAGACGCCCTAGAAGCGTAATGAGTTCCGGATGCAAATCCGTAATTCCCACTTCGAATGCAGCTTGCTCTCCATATTCCTTAGTCATCGCCTCGAATTCACGATCAATGCGGTTTGCAGTTTCCTCAATACGAGCAGGGTGAATACGGCCATCTGCGATCAATCTTTCCAATGTAATTTTCGCAATTTCGCGCCGTATTGGGTTGAAGCAGGAAATAATCACAGCTTCGGGAGTGTCGTCTATGATCAGGTCTACACCTGTTGCCTGTTCTATCGCTCGAATGTTCCGACCTTCTCTGCCGATGATGCGACCCTTCATTTCTTCAGAAGGAAGAGGCACCACAGTAACAGTTGCGTCGTTAACGTATTCACTTGCGATTCTCTGAATGGCTAGACTTACAATCTCTACAGCCTTGTTGTTGGCTTCTTTTTGCGCATCGAGTTCCATGCTGCGGAGGGTTTTTTGAACTTCCTTGCGTGCATCATCTTCCAAAAGACGGGTCAATTCTGTGCGAGCTTCTTCTGCGGATTGATTGGCAACGCGTTCGAGCATTTTCTGATTTTTAGAGATCAGAAGTTCATTCTCGGCAATGAGACGCAGATATTTTTTCTCATCAAGAGAGAGCTTCTTTTCCTTGCTTTCCATGGTTTTTTCTCGCGCTCCCAGGGAAATGCTTTTATTACTGAGTGCCGCTTCTCTCTCTCTGATTTTCTTCTCTAATTTTGCAAGATCATCTTTTCGCTTTCGCGCTTCATCGTCAAAAAGTTTGCGTCGTCGCCTTGACTCATCCTTAGCTTCATTCAATGCGGATTTGACAATCTGATCTGCCTCGCGTCGAGCTTCCTCTAAAACCTTCTGTGACTCTCGTTGTATATTTTCAAAGGAAAATGCGAGCTTTTTACGATGAAGAATAATGCCGAAAACAAGAATGCCGACTAAGAGGCCGACGCTAACAATTAATATTGTTTCTAGTAAATTCATTTCCCACCCCTGAACTCTGGCAAGCATCCTCAAAAAGCAAATCAGGCCCTCATTATCAACCTGCACAAGCATGCAATTGAGGAACTAACTAGATAACACGGATGAGAAAAAGTAGGAAATTTAAAGCTCACTAAGAAACATGAGCTTAGGAATATCGAGAAAGAATATCAGTGATTCACACGAAATTCAGCTCGGCGATTTTTTGCCCAAGCAGCTTCATTGTGACCTTCATCCACTGGTTTTTCTTTTCCGTAGCTGATTGTCGTAATCTTGCTTTCTGGAACGCCCATCTGAACAAGTGAATTCTTCACTTCGGAAGCACGTCTTGAACCCAAAGCAAGGTTGTATTCGGTCGTGCCGCGTTCGTCGCAGTTGCCTTCGATCTGAACGCTTGCACTACTTGACTTCAGTGACTCAGAAATTTTCATCACTTGCTCATGGTATGTATCTTTAACAACCGCGCTATCGAAGTCGAAGTAGATCGGGCTATAGTTTGCCATGGAAGCAGAAGAATCTTGTGGATTCGCAGGATTGTCATTGCTTGTTGCTTTTACAGGATTCTTCATCGGTTCTTCATCTTTGGTACATGCTGATTGCACGAGGAAAGATGCGACAACAAGTGCGAATAATTTTTTGGACTTCAGTAACATGTAAAATTCTCCTACTTAAAACAGTTTCTTTGGGTGCAGACAATTGGAACGATTATTTCAGAAGAAAGTCAAGAGTGCAATGACGGCTTCGCATAAAAATTGTTTTCAAGTGCCATCTAGGCGCAAAGCCAGCAAAGGCGAGTTTCACACTTCATAAGTCCAGTTCAAAGTCTTCTCATTAATCACGCCGTTCGCTCCCAAAACGAGAGGAAAGTTAGGAGAAATGTGACCGAAGTCCTCTGACAAAAATACGGGTATGGGAGAGCGTTTTGCTATTTCTTTGTGTAAAGCTTTTAGCAAGGGGTCCTCACCAAAGTTGCCAAGAATGAGAGCAGACGCATTTTCTAAAATTCCACTGCTGCTAAATTGATTCAACATACGAAGTATACGTCCTGGGTGTTCTCCCGTGTCTTCCAGGAAAAGAAAAGCACCACGCAAAGACTGTGGGAAGTACGGAGTTCCTATAAGATTGGAAAGCACACTCATGCACCCACCAAATAACCAACCCTCTTTGGAATAAAGTTTGTGCTTAGATATCGCTTTAAGCCGAATAGAACCTTCCAAGCATTTTGGTTTGCGAAGAAGAGTGAGCAGCTGCGAAATATCTTTGCCCCCTTTTTTTCCCCAAAAATGCGTACCAGGCATGGGTCCATGAATGCTGGGCCAGCCTAACCTGCTAAAAAGGGCACATTGCAAAGCGGAAATATCGGAGAAACCAACAAGCCATTTTGCAGGAGCCGTCTTCAGCTTTGCCCACGGAATATAGGGGAGAAGATCACTGGCTCCATACCCACCTCGCGCACAAAGAATAGGTGCCTCGGATTTACTGAGCAGAGCTGAATTAAGTTCGGAAATTCGAGATTCCAAATTCGAAGCAAAAAAAGGCAGTGGAAGATAAGGTTTGGGAAATTTAAATTGTACCTGGAATCCTGCTTTCTCCAAGTCTTGAACACTCTTGTTAAGCAGTTTTTTCTCACAAGCACTTGAAGGAAAAATAATTTGAACTTCCATACACCCCCCTAAGTATCCCTTCAATAATACACTGTTTTCTCGTTGGTTCGTAAAGTTCCCTATCCTTAGACCGATAACAGAGCGTGAGGATTGGAGTTCTTTGGGGACATCATGCAAATTAGATTCATAGTAAGCTATCTGATTACCCTAACTTTTCTCTGGGGATGCACTGCTCCAAAAAGTGGAACGCAGAGATCTGCAGGGAAGGGGAACATTTCTCTGGGTGGTGGATCTTCCTCGGGATCGAGCTCATCTTCTGGGGGCTCTGGAGGAAACATAGTTACGGGATCTTCCGGAGCAACCTCTACATCAATGGACACAACAGATAGTGGGTTAACAACTGTTACAGGTCCTGTTGTTTTGACGAGAGACCAGTTGTCACAAATGAGTCTCACTCAAGTTCAAGCTTTCTACGCATCCAATATTCAAGCCTTGAATGATCAGAAAACGCAATATTCTATCGACGATCAAATCGCCACAGCTTTGTGTTTGCGAATGCAACAGCTCAATAGCCAATGCACAGGATCAAACCCCGTGGTTCCCGATGGTGGATCGGGATTGATTTGCGATCCATCACAAACCGATCAAGCAACATCACTTGCGTCACCGTTTAAAGTTGTACTGACGGATACAAGTGGAACAATGCTCACTCCTGCGAATTTCCCAGGACAGTACATTCTTGTTGCAAACACTCTTTATGAAAGCACTCCCTTTGGAGCGGGCGCAACGACGATTTCGTTTTCTTACAAGGGAAGTGGAAATGCACCTTCTCCTCTTCTTATGCAACTCACATCTCTTGAAATAAGAAATGCAAAAGACACAGTAACAGGAACCTACAGTAGCGATATTCTCAATGGAAAGGGGACTCCCTTGCCAGCCATCAGTTCTTTTTATGTTCAACTCAATTACAACAACAAGAAGTTGACAGACGGATCGCTTATCCCCAATAGCAATTCGAGTTACACGAACTATAGATATGTCGTGAGCCTTAAAACAATTTTCGATGAAGCAAGTTCCGTAGATTGCAAAGTTACACAAGCTGAAGTGAACGATATCAAAACTCAAATTACAAGCAGTATCCAGTCTGCAGCTTCTGAAAGCTCTTCAGCAAACGGACCCACAACTGCTCCAGTGAATGCAACTAAAGACCAACTCATTGCAGGAATACTCGACGCGCAATCGAGAATGGCAACTGCTGCTCCTCTCATTCAGAATGATGAAAATCGTATTTTGAATTTTACGGGTGAACTTCAAGTCTATCAAACTGTCGGTTGCCATGCGAGTGAGCCGTTGAAACAACTAACGATACAAGTTTTTGGAAAAAAGAATGATCCGAAACTTCTTACAGATAACTATGCGATTTCAGAAACCTCTACAGATTCCTGTCCTGTAGTAAATCCACAAGGATCTTCTTCAACGCTTGAGTTTTCAATGGGCCCTTCTGTAGTCGTCGATATTGATACATCAAAAATAGGGGTTGTCGGAGGTTCTTGGACAGGCCCTATACAAGACCAATCTTTAGTGGGTGGAATGCACTATTTGCGTATTTCCAAACTTGGAGTGGGAATAGCGGAAGCAGGAAAGGTATGCAAAGTTGGATTTCTAGGCGTGAGCCAAACGTGCGGTATGACCTGCAATGAAACCGATACGTTTTCCATAACAGGAGTTAAAATTCAGGTTCAAACTCCGAGCACACAAAGTCCTACTACAGTCTACGATAATGAATCTCTCAACATCACACTTGCTAGCGTTTTGTATGCACCGAATGCGGTTATCAGCTGGACTGCTGCAGATTTTCATTCGGATCCCAATTGGATTGCTTTTATGAGCGCAACCAATTGCGATTCGACTAAGTAATGAACTTTGAAGGGAGTCTTTAAGACCAACATGCGAACGAAAATATTCATATTGAATATTCTAATCTTCTCCTGCGTTTGGGAATGCACCTCTAAAACGACGGAGACGGGTGCGAAATCCAATGCACAGATAGGTGGCACGCAGAATGGTTTAACTTCCACTTCTACATCTTCAAAAGGAACAACAAATTCAGGAACGGGAACCGATTTGGGTGGATCTGGATCACCTACAGACACCTCTTCTGAAGTTTCGGGAAGTGCAGAGGGTTTGGATGCAAACGCATTAAACAATATGAGTCTCGATGATCTTCAATCGTATTATACATCTCGCACTGCTGAAGTTGTGAGCGACCAGGCTCAAATAGGCATCGATGCAACCATTACCAATAGTCTTTGTGCTAGGTTGCAAAAACTAAGAAACGATTGTGTCACTGCAAACACTCTTGTTGCTCTTCCAGGTGGTGTAGATCCAAGCTGTGCTTCCATCACACAAGCTTCTACAACTCCTTCGCCTTCCTTCACAGTAACTCTCACAGATGCTAGTGGCAATCCTTTCAAAGCGGATGGACAATACATACTCGTTGCAAATAATATTTATCAAAGCACACCGTTTGGTACAGGTCCAACAAATATTACTTTCACATACAAAGGTGGAGGAAATGTTGGTTATGACGAAATTATGCAAGTCAACAACTTCGATATAAGAAGAGCAGCAGATACTGTTGGCAGCAATTATATTTCAGGTGGAAGTGCAGTAGCTATGCCTGCGATCACTTCACTTCAGGTTCAACTTAAATACAATGGTCAACCACTCGCAAGCGGTCCGCTTATAGCTGAGACGAACGCATCGTTTGTGAAATATAGATTTCTTCTGAGCCTTTCCACGGTATCTTCGAATGCAACGTCTTCCTTATGTACAGTTCAACAAGCAGAAATAGACAATATAAAACTAGCAGCTACTAATGCACAACAAGCGAAGAGCAATCAAACTGCAGTCAATAATATTTTCTCAAAGACTGCAAATACTACACTTCCCTCTAAAGATCAGATGATCTCTGCAATACTTGCTGCACAGACGCAAATTTCAAGTGTGCAACCCACTTTAGACGCAAACATGACGCAAATTACAGCGATCACAACGAAACTTCAAACTAACCAAGCGATCAGCTGCCATAGTAGTGAAACCATAGTACAATTGAGCATTGCGATTTCAGGAAAATTAAATGATCCCAAACAGCTGACTCCTACAGCTACAGGAACATGTCCAGTCATACCAGGAGTGGGAGGTCAGGGATCTATACTCTCTTTGGATATGGGTCCGAATGTTACTGTTAACATTGACACTTCGAAACAGGGTATAGGTGGTGCTGCCATTGTTGTTCCCGTTACTGATCAAGCTTTGGTAGGCAACATAGAATATGTACGACTTGGAAAACTTGGAGTTACAATTGATGACCTGGGTCCTAAATGTGTAAGCGGACCTTTGGGTGTGAACAGTTCTTGCGTTAGACAGTGTCAAGAAGGGGATACGTTTACGATTACAGGTGTTAAAATTCTATTGGATACACCGAGCATAACAGGGTTTACTATTTATGATAATCAAACGTTGAATCTTGTCCTCGGTAGCATATTGTATTCATCGAGTGCGGTTATGTCATGGAATGATCCGGGGTTCCGTTCTGCTAGCAATCCCCATTGGAATGCCCTGATGCTTGATAATCAATGTGGACAACAACAGTGAGGAAGACCTTGCGTTCTATAATTTTGACATTATTGATTCTCAATTCCTGCACGCCTTCGGCTCCGAAAACAACGTCTTCGGCATCCAAGGGCACCAACGCAACAGGTACCAAAGCGCAAGTAAATGCAGCAGACACTTCCAATAATCCACAGACATCACAGTCAACAGACAGTTCATCTACTCCTACGACACCTCCTCCTGCCCCTGTGGACGCATCGAAACTTACTGTCTCGGGAATTTCCATAGGTAAGCTGTCTACCGGAGGAAGCAGTTCCGATGTTGTGAATTTCTTTGCATCTGGACAAACGACTTATGTTCTTTGGCAACTGTGCCCTGAAGATCCCACAGTTAACACCGGAACCTGTGTCGCTACGGATTCTCAAGCTTGTGGACTGGGTGGTGCCTGCGTTCAGAACGTTACGCCATACAATAAAATTATTTTCCCAAAACTTTTTGCCGGAAGAGTGACGTTTTCAATCAAAGCTTGCGTAGATCCTTCCAATGCTTTGGATCCGAATACACCTTGTGGACCGTTTACAGATTTGGAATATGATTCCAAAGTTTCAAACACTCAGGTCACGACTTTATTTGCGCAAAGACAAAGCATTATAGATGCACTCACTACATTGGGTGATCAAATGAAACAAATCTATGTGAATTACCAAGGTGATCTTACTCAATGTATGCAATATGACCAGCAGAATGCGGCTTTCTATCAATCGAAAATTGCGGTCATACATGGTCTTATAGATGGAGTTTTCTGGAAAATGTTCACCTGGGGACCTGATACACTGATTAATGAAATGAATCAAAGCAGTGCGGGTGCTGCAATTCTCGGTGCTGTTAAGGGAGCTGTAAATGGTGTTGAAAACGCTATTAGTTCTGCCACGAATAAATTCTGTTCTATAGGTACAACAACAGGTACCGATACATCTTGCTTAGAAACACTACAAAACAATACAAGCACGATGACCAAAACCCAACAGGATGCTATGTGCCAAAGTCAAACTGCAACCCCTGGTGCTGTCGGAAAAGTTTGCGCTATCGTGGGGTCTGTGTTGAAAGCAATGGGGGGTATGGCTTCATCTATGAATCCTGCAGAATCCATTGTGACTTTGTCCAATGCCATCCATGATGTTTCGAACCCAGATGCTACGGTTTCGATAACCTGTCATGCTGAGCAAACCTTAGCCAAATCCCTGCAAGCGGCAAATGAAAGCGCCGCGGGCCTTACCCAGCAGCTCCTAAAATGTGACAATGCTTTGCGTGCTCTGGGTGAGCTTTAGACTTTTCCCTGACTTTTCTTTCCCCTTGAGCTGATGTAGAATCGAAAAATATTGCCTATATGGAGTTCCCTTTGAAAAAAGAAAAAATCTTATCTTATATTGCCCTTTTCTTCCTGCTTGTGGGCTCCGTCGGTCTCGACATTACAACAAAAAATATGGCAGAAGAAAAACTCCTTCTATGGTCTTCACCTGATAACTTGCGTGAATACCGAGGTGATTCCATTCCCATCTTTTCCTTGGGCCAGTTCAATCCCATTCACAAGAGTGAGTCTTTTTTCCTGGGGTTCAGTCTTACCTATGTTCGTAATCAGGGGGCTGCTTGGGGTATGCTTTCGAACTTGCAAGATAATTTTCGCATACCTTTCTTTCATCTTGTAACTCTCATAGCTGTGCTCATTATATTTTATTACCTGTGGACGACTCCATTCCATCACAGACTTGCACGTTTTGCTTTTGTTCTTATTCTCTCAGGAGCAATTGGGAATTTTACGGATCGCATTCGTCTCGGTTACGTTATCGATTTTTTAGATTTTCACTGGACTGTTCCTTTTCCCTTTTCAGTTAAATTCAAT
>Ga0206941_10111_pt1 | contig 23998 bp, 22 predicted proteins | sample Alteio_BWOrgHeat_9_FD_153251 | JGI IMG/M metagenome (GOLD analysis project Ga0206941, IMG submission 153251) | Enriched cells from forest soil in Barre Woods Harvard Forest LTER site, Petersham, Massachusetts, United States -... | ecosystem: Environmental > Terrestrial > Soil > Temperate forest >...
GAGTGGCAGCACTGGGACGAGCCCTATCGTACGAGCTATGAAGATTACGTGAACACCCAGTCCGACAAGGACGCTATCTTTCATGGCGTACGGGAGGCTGTTGGCCGCATCGAGGACTTCGCGAAACTGGATCGGTCGTGGCTCAACGGCTTGAAGCTTCACGCAGCAACGATGGCCTTCACAGAGTTTGGGGCGGGGATGGGAGACATCCGCGCTGCCCGTTTCGGGCGAGACAGCGCCTGGCGTACGATGGCACTATTCGGCGCGCTCGATGAGTTCCGCCATACCCAGATCCCCTTGCTGCTCATGCACGAGTTGGTCGGCTGGGACCCCCAATTCGACTGGACGCACCGGTTGTTTCACACCAACAACTGGATTGCAATCGCAATGCGACACCTCGTCGACGAGATGTGCGTTGGGACGGACCCTCTAGAATTTGCCATCGCTACCAATCTCGTGCTCGAGACGGGCTTTACCAACCTCCAGTTCATCGGGCTCTCGGCCGTGGCCCACGACGTCGGCGACCGGATGTTCGAGAAAATGGTCACGAGCATCCAGACCGACGAGGCGCGCCACGCCCAGATCGGTCATCCAGTGATCGCGACACTGATCCGTCATGACCCCGAACGGGCCCAGTATCTCGTCGACAAGTGGTTTTGGCGGAGCTGGTGCGTGTTCGCCGTGGTCACCGGATTCAGCATGGACTATCTAACGCCGCTCGCAGCTCGGAGCACGTCGTTCAAGGAGTTCATGGAGGAGTGGATCACCGACCAGTTTCAAAAGACATTGGAAGCGTTCGGCTTGAAGCGTCCGTGGTACTGGGACTTTTTCATAGAAGCGATCGACATTTATCACCACATGGTCTATGCGAGCACCTACACCTACCGTGCAACGGTGTGGTTCGACTTCGCGCTTCCCGGTCCGGAGGAACGCGCGTGGCTTCGCGAAAAGTATCCGCGCACGTGGGATATGCTCGACCCGGTATGGGAGCGGATTACGGAACGCTGGCGGACGAGCGGACCAGGCATTGAATGGTCCACCCAGGGGGCAACATTGCCCGGGTTCTGCAATCTGTGCCAGCTCCCGATGTCGAATGGTACTCCGCGCGCGAATGCGGCGCGCGTTGTCGAGCACCGGGGCCGAAAATACATTTTCTGCTCCGAACCATGTGCCTGGATATTCTCGCGCGAGCCGGAACGCTACGCAGATCACAAGGGCGTCGTGGAGCGTATCCTGGCCGGCGAGGCGCCTGCCAACGTGGTTAAGCTCACACGAGAATACTTCGAGGTGACCGCAGATGTGCGGGGCAAGGACATGTTGATTGGGCGGTACCCGTGGCTGCGGGCACATCGAAATGAGCCGGGTTCGGAGGTATAACGCATTGCTCGTGCCGCTTTACGGCTTTCTTGAGGGTGATACGCTCGGGCTCGTCGTGCTGGTCCACGACGACGACCGGGTCCATGCAATCGCCGAGCAGCTCCAGTTGGCCGCGTGCGTTCGGGTCGCGCCGCGAGCTCACGCGCAAGTGTACTTCCGAGGTCAGCGACTTGATCGAGAGCTTACTGTGTCGGAGGCAGGCCTCGCGCCGCTGGACCGCATCGACGTAGTGCCAGAGGAGAAGGGGTGATGGCGTTCAAGCCTATAATCGCGGCTGCTCAACTTTGGGATGGCGACATGATCGCTCGCCGCGTCGATGGCCAGGACGTCCTTTTAGTCCGGCTCAACGGAGTTGTTTACGCCTACGAGAATCGGTGCGCACATCAAGGCGTGGCCTTGAGCGAGGGGCGGTTGGATGGATATGTACTTACGTGCCGCGCCCACCACTGGCAATATGATGTCCGTGTCGGTAGCGGCATCAACCCCGCGACGGCCTGCCTCAGGCGTTTCGCAGTGAAGGTCGAGGATGGTACGGTTTTCGTGGATGTGAACGTGCCCATCCCTGACCTCCGAGACAGTGAGGATGTCGGTGATGGCGTGGGACCCGTTTTGATCGGCCGCTCTGGCGGCCACGCCGTGCTCGAAGCGATTCGCCGGCTGAACCCGTCCGTCGAAATCCACGAGCGCGGTTCTTATACTCGCGTGCTCGCACCGCGCCGCTGCATGGTGACCCGCAGGGCTATTGAAGATATTCTCGGGCAGTCATTCGACTTTCGGGCAGAGCTGGAAATCATGATGCCTTCCTTCAAGGGCAGAATGCGCCTCGACGATGACGAGGCGGTCTGGACATTCGAGGACAACGCGATGAGCGGGGCGGAAGCCAGCAAGACGGGGCGCAGTCATCCGGAAATGATTCCAAATGCGATGCTATCGTTCAAAGACGGACTGCGCCGCGGCGACGACAAGGCGGTCAGTACATTCGAGGCCAGCGCGATCAGCGGCGCAAATGCCATCCCGACTGGGCGGAGCCGTCCCGGAATGGTTCCCGATGCGATGCCATCCTTCAAAGACACACTGCGCGGCGACGGCGACGAGGCGATCAGTACGTTCGAGGCCGGCACCGTCACCGGAGCAGCTGCCAGCCAGACAGGGCGCGGCCAGAAGGAACCGCCCCCGAAGAGGACGTATTGGCACCTGAGTGATCTTGGTCGCAAGCCGACAGACTACGACATTGCTACGTCCCGGCTCCATTACTGGACAGATCGCGGCTTCGAGGTGAAGGTACCGGTCAGCGAGTGGTACGAGCGCTATCAACGGGGGTCGGATCTCCGCTGTCGCGATTGGGAGCAGTGGGGTGATCCGCGGCAGACGACATACACAACCTATACGACGATGCAGCGCACTCGCGAAGCGTTTGTCGGCGGGCTCCTGGACTCGATCGGCGATGACTACGACCGGGGTCTTTCGCCGCAATGGGTGGCCGTGCTCGACCGCGTACTGGCCCCACTTCGATATCCCGGTCACGGCTTGCAAATGGTCGCTGCCTACATCGGTAACATGGCCCCAAGCACACGTATCACAATCGCCTCCGCATTCCAGGCCGCGGACGAAATGCGGCGCGTCCAGCGGATCGCATACCGGATGCGTCAGTTTCAGGTAACCCATCCCGAGTTCGGGAGTAAGGCGCGACAGACGTGGCAGGACGACCCCATTTGGCAGCCGCTCCGCGAAATCGTCGAAACACTCCTGGTTACATGGGATTGGGGCGAAGCCCTCGTCGCGCTCCAGTTTGTACTGAAGCCGGCCTTCGACGAGCTGTTCATGACGCAGTTCGGGCGGTTGGCTCGCGCAGCCGGCGACGACGTATTGGATCGTATTTTCTTTTCTCTCAACGAAGACTGCGCCTGGCATCGCGCCTGGAGCGGGTCGCTCATACTGACCGCAATTCGGGACACGCCGGAATCGGCACCCGTGATCGAGGGCTGGGTTGAGAACTGGGCACCGCGCGTCAGCCGCGCAATCTCGGCGTTCCGCCCGATTTTCGATGAGATGCTGTCAGGCGGCGTCGAGCGCTGTGCGACAGTGTTGAGAGAGATCGATCAATTCGGGCAACTCTACCGCGAATCCCTGTTCGGCCCGAGAAAAGCGGACCCGGCCAGCAATTCCAATTGAGAGGGGCGAACATACGGGTTTTCAGCTTTCAGCCAACGCGGCAAAAAACGACGGGGTACCAGTGGACTCTTCGACTGTGGATTTTTCTACATGACTACAGCGACGATCATTGGCTCGGGACCTAATGGACTCTCCGCCGCTATTGTTCTCGCCGCCGCTAGGATCGATACAAAGGTCTTGGAGATGAACAGCCGCATCGGCGGAGCGTGCTCGACAGCCGAGACTACGCTGCCTGGATTTCGTCAAGACTTGGGATCATCCGCCTATCCGATGGGACTTGCGAGTCCTTTCTTTCGGTCGTTGCCTGTTTCGATCCCTTGGATAATCCCTCCCGCTCAATGCGCACATCCTCTTGACGATGGAACAGCCGTGCTGCTCGAGCACTCGATTGAGGAAACCGTCGCAACGCTCGACTCATGCGATCGTCGGGCATACCGTTCTCTGCTAAAACCTCTAACCGGACAATTCGATCAGCTGATTGAAGAAGTTCTGAGTCCGATGTGGCATTTTCCCCGGCATCCGTTACTCCTTGCCCGCTTCGGGCCTCTGGCACTGCTGTCCGGAATGCGTCTCGCGAAGTCCTTCTTCCGCGGTCAGCGAGCCCGGGCATTCTTTGCAAGCATGACCACTCACTCGATCCTCCCGCTAGAACAACCAACATCGGCCGCGGTCGCTCTTGTCCTTATGGCTGCCGGGCACGCGCGTGGATGGCCTATTCTGCGGGGAAGAAATCTCGGTCTTCATCGCGAAGGTGGGTCTTCGCCGCGGCCACATTGAAAGTTACGCCCAGCCCGGGCTTGTCCCACACTTCAATGAAGCCCTTCTTGGCTATGGGGTGCGGAAGGCCTTCGACGATGTCGTACCACCAGTTGGGCTGACCGATCGGGTACTCGAAAGCAATGTAGTTCTGAGGCAGCGCCGCGGCCATGTGCACGTGAGCAGCCAGGCCGATAAGTCCGTCGAAGATGCCGTGAGGAGCAACCAGAATGCCGTGCAGATTTGCGTATTCTGCGATCCACTTCAGTTCTGCGATTCCGCCAACGTCTTCTGGATCAGGTCCGATGACGTTTACAGCCTGTTTTTCAATCAAGTCCTTGAAGTTCTCGCGAAGATAGATTTCCTCGCCGGTGTGGATGGGGGTGGAGGTGGCGTTGGTGACCTCCATAAAGACCTCGGCATTGGGATACGGCGTGTAGTCGCCGGTGATGATGTCTTCTACCCGTGTGATATGTAGAGGTTCAAGGGCACGGGCAAAGGCGATAGCATCCTTGACGGCCCAGCCGGGGCCGCAGTCAAGGGCAAGGCCGATCTCATGGCCGAGCACTTTCTTCATGGCCTCAACGCATGAGAGAACATGATCGAATCCGCGTTCGGTCATCAGCCCGGCATCCATGTGCGGTGCCCCGTTCCGTGCGGGCTCGTCGTACCACATATCCGGGATGGCTTTCATCATTGCCGGGTTGTGGAAACCGACCGCCTGCTTGATCAGTGTGAACCCTTCTTTCGCTTCTTTCATCTTTGCCATGTTTTCGGCGTAATCCTGGGGCATCTGGCCGGTCATCGGAAAGCGAACGCCGCCGTTGTAGATGCGGACCTGGTCGCGGACCTTGCCGCCCAGCAACTTATAGACGGGCAGTCCCGCCACCTTGCCGGCAATGTCCCAGAGGGCGATTTCGATGGCGCTGACGGCCGAACCCCAGGGCTTGAATGCGCCCATCCGGCGGATCTTGAGCATGATGCGTTCTATGTTGGTCGGATCTTCGCCGATGACGTATTGCTTATAGAACAGCAACTAGTGGTCGCCCTCACAGACAGACTGGGACCGCTTGGGCGGTGCATGCAGGTCGGCTCCATGCGCGGTTCAAAGGGGAGTCGGTCTGTTGGACATTTTTGTGCTTGCTTAAGCTAGTCTTAGTCTACTTTCCGGTGCAAAGTGGCGAGTTTTGCGGAGCCGATTCGGGGATCGGAGCCATTTTGTCCGGTTGGATGTAGCGTTTTATTCCTCTGACCGTATGGTCATGCGGGCTCCATGCGTTGGCGCGAATCTTTGCCCACGCCGCCCTGCCTTTGCAGCAGACGGTAGGCACTGCGTTCCTGTAGCGGCGCCGGCACCAGTTTCCGGCGCTAGCTTGACCTCGTAGTCATCTCTGTAAGACAAGCTATCTCGCATGTTGCCCTCCGTCAGGCTAAACACGTTTACCGTTTCGGTGGCGATATTCCTCCCGTTGCCAGCGATTAATTCTTTCCCGGCAGGAGTCGCAGTGCCAATATTCCGGAGAGGGGGCACCGCAACGCAAGCAAAGCTTTTTCCGCCGCTTCTTGCGGACGTATTTCATAGTCCTTTGGCTCTCCGCTTTGGAACAGTGCTCGCAGCGGCACCTGTGGTGGTGATAGGCATTGGCGGTTCCATGAACAACGGTGCCGTGGTAGTTGCTGGGCCGGTCGAAGATGCGGATCAGGCTATGGGCCTGTACGCCGATGCGCTTGGCGATCTGGTTGTAGGAAACGCCTTTGGCCCAGAGGCTTCGGATCAGCGGCAGGTTCTCTTTGACGATGTCTCTGGCCGGGTAACGACGGCCCACGCTGCCGATGATCTGGCTGACGCGCTGCCTGCTCAGGCCATAGCGTTCCCCAATCCGCGCAAGGGTCCAGCCTGCCTCGGCCAGTTTCCGCATCTGTTGGTCACGCCGTTGGTCGCTCATGGCGGTTAGCTGTACCACCTCTCTGCGCTCTCGCAGAGGTCTACCCATTCTCCGTAGCCCAGATCAAGGAGCATGGCGCACGAGCAGTTTATCGGTCTGGGCAACCGTGATCTGCTCGACCATATCATCGTACTCGATGAATACCATCTGAGACGGCTCATGAATAGCTACGTCCGCTATTATCACGAAGACCGGACGCACCTTGGCTTGGCGAAAGAAACCCATGCAAACCGACGGCCGGAGAGGAACCCCGCGACGACTTGCAGGGTCGTCTCCCTGCCGCCGCCTTGGCGGTCTGCATCATCGCAATCACCTTGCAGTCTGAATTGGAGTCTTCCGGATTGGTCCTCTCTCGCAATTGACGGTGATTCACAGAACTATACCCCTACTCCCAATTTCTGGAATGCTCTTGGGCCGTTCGATGTTACCGTGGCCTTAGAAACGCAGAATCCGCCGTAGCGACTTTTGCCTGCGCTCGCTTGACAAAAAGCCGAACCCCGCGGCTACACTGGCCGTGAACCTGTACGACTGACCAGCGAGGATTGAGATGCGCTTTCCCCCAAAAGCACCCAGTCTTTAGCCGTCTCTATCACGTGTCCGATATCATCCTTCCCGGCGAGCTGGAAGATTGGGCCGCCATTATTAGGCTCCGAATTACCGAGAACTGTGCCGATAAGAGGATCGCATCGCATCCTCAAACGAAACCGACATGCCAGTTTTATCCCTCTGTCTTGACGCGCAACTTCTCAGGCAGCGCGTAAGGCCTCGATAGCGCCATTCAGCTGCCGATCAATGCCCGCAGCCGCGTCCTCGTATGACCAAGGGATTGAAATGTCCGGGATAATCCCGTTCCCTTCGATCTGCGTTCCCTTGGCGCTGACGTATGCGGCGATCGGGATCACCAACCGATAACCGAACCTGAGCCTGCTTGCTCTGCGGGTTACGAGACGCCCGGCGGTTTTCATCCCTACAATGGTAGCCAGACCGTTCTCCTGAGCAAACTGAGCAACCATCTCGGCTGCCCCTGCAGTATGTTCGTCTACCAGAATGGCGGTATGACCGTGCCAATGGCGACGGCCGAGTGCCTCGGTGTAAAGGAAGATCGAAGTCTTCCCCAGGAATTTGAAAACCAGGCTCGGCAACGCTAGCTTCGACCGCGGAACCCGGTCGAATACCGGGAGCCTGTCGGGAGGCGTGTTGTTGAGCGCCATCTCGCGGCTCTTGCTGTATCCAATTGGCCGCCGGTCAGGCGTCAGGTAGCTCATCAGTGTCAGCCCGCCGATGCCCCCGCCCGGATTGCCACGCATGTCGATGATAAGGCGTTCGGCGTTCTTCAAACGGCCCGCAAATATTGCGTCAAGTTCATTTGCGAAGTCGATCCCAATCGCTCCAGGGAATAGGCTCACGCGCAAATAAGCAACATTGGCCGTCTGGGTTCCGGCTGTGAGCGCCGTTGGCTCAGAGTACGGGTTGTCCTTGTATTTCGGAGTGGCCGTTTCGAGCGTTAAGGTCAACTCTTGGTCAGCGCGCAGGATGACAATCGAGACACTCTTCTGCATCTCGAAACTGGGCGCAGCCCCATCTGAAACCGAGGGACGTACAGGCTCACCGCCGATTGCCATAAGGATGTCACCCGCCTTCACCCCTGCCTTTGCCGCCACTCCTCCGGGGAGGACATCTTTGAAGACCCAGTGCGGTTGGCCATCGATCGTACGAATCGAAAAACTGGCATTGATCGCATTAGGTGGAGTGACCAGAGTACGGTCGGAGAGGAGCGCCAGGGGGCTCGGTGGCAATTCCGCAAGCATCGCAGCGACCGCCTTCTCGAACGCCGGCACTGTGTTCGCATCAAGGATGGAAGCCTCGTGATGCTCCACAACGCTGTTCCAGACGGAGTCGTCGAACTTGGGATCGAAGTACTTCTCGGCCACCAGTGTCCGTATCTTCGTGAGTATCGATTCGCGCTGCGAACGGGAGAGCGTCATACAGAGTCCTAGTCTTTTAGATGCTTCCGGAGGGATCGCCTACGATCTGGACACCGGCCCAGAAGTATGGCGGAAGTCCTTGATTCAGCAAATCGAGCTGCGCCGAACGAAGCGCATCCACCTTCCTTTGATGTGAGGCAAGTTGGGAATAAAACGTTGTCATCAGATGCTTGGTCGCCTCGTCGTCGAGGTCCCAGAGAGTCGAGACAACGGAGTCGGCGCCGGCTTCAATAAATGCATTCACGACATTGGCGACCTCCGCCTCACCCACCGGACCGACCCCGGTGTCGCAGGCAGAGAGCGTAACAAGTTTAGCCCGGATATGAAGGTCGCGTATTTCGCGAACCTGAAGCATTCCGTCATCTGATCCGTTTGGCTCGGGCGCGAATATCAGTGCCGAGCGATCGGGGTAGTCAACGTCAGCGTAACCATGCAGGGCAAGGTGGATTACGTCGGTGCTTTCAGTGGATAGTTGTTTGAATCGAGTCTCGGTGGCCTTATCGCCAAGTAGAATCGCGTTCGGCTGTGGGAGAATATGGGCGATAGTCTCGACTTCAGCTTCACTGTGCGGAAGTGCAACAAACTGACTTCGATCAGGGCCGTTGATCGCTCGCTGAATTGGATTTCGAGTGTCTGGCGCCTGCGTCCACGCTGCAATCCCGATATATTGCATTTGTATCTGTTCCTTCTCCTCCGAGTGCCTGTTCAAGATTTCGAAGGCGGTGGAGGAGGGCTCGATGTCCACGGTGTGCGACGTAAGCACATATGAGCCTTGACTCACCAGCGCGGAGAATGGAAGCAGATGGAGCTGGCCATCTGGAACGATTATCAGATCTTTCTGGGTTGAATATTCGTGGATCGGCGACAGTAACTCGGTAAATAGCGTCTGCGCGAGCGTTGGATCGGCTGCTTTGGAATGGATTGCGTCGCGGTATTTCTTGACCTCCGATTCAATCTCGGGCCCCGAACTCAATGAATACGCATGAACCGCCGCTCTTGTTACCGCGAGTGCATAGGATCTTGGTTTCGCCAGAACGTACTCAATCAGCACTTGGTCGCGCGATAGCACATGTCGCAGCTGAGCCAGTGTCACAGGATGGGTGATTGATACGGCTGTCAGTTTGCTTGGCCACAAATTGATCTCCATCCGATAGATTGCGTCCATCAAATCGTCCCGCTTTTTGGGGTCGTCCGTGTTTATCAGCGCGATATTGAGTCGCGTCAATTCCTGTTCTTGCGCGGTGGGAGCGTGCGGAGGTTGGGAACTGTGATGCTCCAGAGCTTCTGCCTCAAGTCTCCCACGCACCTTTTCGAGGACTTGAAGGGCGTCATCATAACGACTCTGCTCGCATAGAGAAGCGAAGTATGCCGAATAGATGTCGCTCATTTCAGCCAGGAGTTGACGTTCCACACTGACTGTGGAAGCGCGCTGAATCATAGCGTCAACAAGAGCAATGTTCTCTCGAAAAAGACCATCCGCTTCCTTGGAGTTTCCCATCTTGTCAACGATTTTGGCTTTCAGCGCCAGGTTGGCCGGTGCAAGGTAGAGTTCGTTGGGGATGTTCGTATTCGCCTGGACGGCAGCGTTAATCGCGCTCAGCGCAGCGCCGAGGTCTCCGCTATCGAGGTACGTCTGCGCAAGGGTACCGCCAACATCGGTCAATCCACGGTAATTGTGCATATGGTTAGCGAGATCCAGCGCAGTCTGGTAATCAGAGATCGCAGCTCCTTGGTCGCCCAGATCGGAATGAATCCTGCCTCGCGACAGGTAGGCTTGGGTTCTTTGCCCGTCGAATTGAGTCCCTCCTAGCCGGCTCAGAGAATCGTTGGCGAGTTGCAACCCTTCTTTGTCACGATGAAGTCCCGCCAGAGCATCAATTTTGGTATTGATCGCAAGGGTGGGAAAGGCGACCTCCGGATGTGCTTGCGCGATCTTAATCGCCTCGTTCAGCGGGGTCATGGCTTCGCCATAACGACCGACTGCCACCAGGCCTGCCCCAAAGGCAGAAGCATAACGGATACTTGCGGCCGGATCCTTCTCTGCTTTCGCAAGGCCCCATGCAAGAAGGACTTGCTTCTTGGCGGTTAGTGCATCGCCGAGGATAAAAGCTGCAATTCCCTGTTCACCTACAGCACGCGTCGCAAGCTCGTAGTGATGGAGCGTCCTGGCGAGTCTTTCGACTTCCTCCCACGTGGCATGTGCCTGCGCCGCATCCTGATTCGTCTGCAGAATTCCGCGCACGGTAAGGATTCTAAGGCGAGTTTCGGGTTCAGTGGCTCCAGGATGGGTAAGATCCGTAGTAAGCGACCAGATCGTAGCCGGTATATCCACCGATTCATTGGGAGGGATCTGACTCACGGCGGCGTAAAGGACTCTTGATTGATTTCCTTGCGCACGAAAGAGGGCTTCAGCTTGTTTATAAAGAGGCGCCGCTTCGTCCCATCGATCGTTCCACGCAAGGGTATCCGCGCGAAAGAGCAGATCCTCCGCTGACCCAACCGGAACACGGGGGCGATGCGGCGTGACGGCATAGTAGTAGGCACCCGTCAAAGCGCATGTCAATATCAAAAACACGAGAGCGATTCGCTTGCCGATGCGGAGGATTCGCATGGGTATCCTGCCAGGTCGTTGTCCGCTCGATGAGCGACGTGTTCAAAGCTTTGACATAGTGGCCGTTCTCTGTTCACCCAAGCGGTGTTGTTGTCGGTCGCCTAAAACGATCGATTCCATCAAATGCGTGAGTGATTCGAAGAGACCACTCAACTCTTCATCAAAGCGCAGGTCTGGGACGGAATTCGAACTATCTGTATGCCCCGGCACCGGGCTCACTCTCTCGGAAAGAGCCATTGAGAGCCGATGGCTTTGAAACGTATTGCGATTTGGCTTGCTGGTCGAAACGTTCAGTCTGAATCCAGTTATCGACCCATGATATCTCGTCGGCTCGCTTCAGCAGCGCTCTCTGGGTCACGAGGATTCCACTGTCGGAGAACTCCGATGCCCGCAATACTCAGCAGGAAAGCCAACAGCAAACGGGATGCAATGCATACAGTAGGGGAAGAGGGATACCGCATAGTGCCCGTCTTACTTATACGTTCATGTTGCCAGAAAAGGTCCAAAACCGCAAAAGTGTGATTGGGCAATAGTCGCACGACCCTCTGATTCCATGATTCCGGGCCGTTTGCCTGGAATCCCGAAAGGTGATCTCATTCCTGTTTGTGAGGAGATCATGCATCGTAAACTCATACCGGCTACAGAACTCGCCGAATTCATCTATTGCGCCAAGGCCTGGCAATTGAAATTTATTGAATGCGCCGAACCCTCGAATGAAGCCCGCGAGCTGCAGATCAAGGGCAATTTCTGGCACGTTGCCCAGGGAGAATCTCTGGCCCGATCCGATAGCTTCCGATGGGGTGCGTACGCTGCGTTGGGACTTGCGATCCTGCTATTCGTCTTCTGTTGGCTCGGGTGGGCGCGATGAACGTTCCGGTCATGGCTACGACTCTCTTGGTCCTTGCGCTTGTGCTCTATTGGTTGAGCGTGCGATCGCGAAAGCGGACCGGTATTCCGAGCGGCGAGATTTTTTATCAGGACCTGGTTGGCCAGCCATTCTCTTGCGAGCCTTTGCGATCGCGGCGCCTCGGAATCTCGGGAAAACCCGATTGCCTGATTCGAACGGCAGGTGGTGTCATCCCGGTCGAGTTCAAGAAGTCGGGGCGTCCGCCGGCGAATGGCGAAGTATACGCAAACCATATGATTCAGAACCTCGCGTATTGCGCTTTGGTTGAAGATCAGTTAGGCGCAGATGTTCCCTACGGTCTGGTCATCTACGCTGGCGAGCAAGTACGTAAAGTCGAGTTCACGCCTGCGCGGCGGCAATGGCTTCTTGACACGATCGTCGACGTCGAGCAGGCAAGAGTGCGAAAAGGTGCGGATCGGAATCATAGCCACCGGGGTCGCTGCACTGGCTGTGGGGTGCGCTCCCAATGTAATCAGTCACTGCTTTGATTCCGATCCTGCGGATCAATGTATTCACCGCGGTCGAAGGCTTCTCCCTCGCGTTTGCTTTCGCGGGTACGCAGAAGCCCAGCGTGTTTGGGCGCAAAAACGAACTCTTCAAGGAATTCAAGACGCGCCGCGGAGGTTCGATTGGTTAACAAGAGATTGTGATGTTCCTTGCAGAATTTCTGAAGATCATTGAATTCAATGCTGTAGCGGACTCTGCCTGTTCGGCTTTGCTCCCGTGAAACGGGTAGCAGTCCACGATCCATCCAATCGAATGCCTGGCGATGTTTCACCCTAAAGTTGGCGCAAAACTGCCGCAGGCTCAGGCAGTCCTTGCCCAGCCGGGTGTGACCCTGCCGGTTGAGCAGGTTATAAAGGGCTTTGGGCTTGCAGCCGAATCGCTCCGATGCCGCCCGCACGCCGTGTTCGCCGATGTATTCGATGATCGTGCTGACCCCCTCGGCCGCAAAGGATAGTCTCGATCTCGATCCGGGCCGATGAATGCCGTGCTTCTTCAAGAATCGCCAACATGCATCTATGTCGTTGCCCGTCAGCGAAGCCAGTTCCTCGCATAACGTTGCGGGGTGTCTCCTCTGTTGAATCAGTTTGAACGCTTCCTTGGGCCAAGTGAATTTCCGTCTTCGTTGCTCCGGCCTTGAGCTTTCGTTGGGGACCTCCATACCGCGCACCTCTGGCTCCATGAACACACAACCCTCGAAGAAAGAACAGAGAGATAGACTTTTTGTTCATTTTGAGTAACGGGCGCTGGGGAAGCCATACAAGGTTATGCTGCGGGGCGCTGAAGATTACCAGATTCCTCACCTCTCTATTGATGTAAGGCATTTTTAGGGGGGGCTTCGAACACGCTTTACTCAAAAAATTTTGAAAAGGACCTGATTCGCGCTAGAATCCAGCCATACACGCGGCTTCGTTTCGAGGTCGCCTATCTGCACGAAAGTGGACTTACAGCGACATCTGATAACGAGTCACTATGGATTCAGGGCCTCACCTCCCAACCGGCGACTACTGGTGCCAGGAATCGCCTGACCCCGAATTGGATCGGCTCCTTCGCCACGCATGCATCCTTGCGTGGCCATACGTGGTTTATTGCGCCAGCCGCTTTCTCCATGATCCGCACATTGCTTATGACCTCATGGATGATTCCGTCGCGAACGCGCGCCGTTACTACGAGCGTTTCCAGGGCAAGCGAACCTCGATCCAGCTGTGGCATCGGATCTGCAGCGTCGCCAAGCGCTTGTCAAAAGCGCAGGCTGCCGGCAACCGGGAGTTGTTCGAAGGGTCGTTGCTTGACCTCGAAATCTTTTCGCTCTGTTACAGCGCCAAGCCAGAGGCGGAGCAGAATGCCATTGTGGAGCAGATCCTCAGCAGGTTGAGCGACCAGTCACGGAAGATTGCCTACTGGCGCCTGGCCGGACACAGCTGGGAACAAATCGCCGAATGGTTAGGCTCCAACCACATGACCGTACGCCGCGTTTTGCACAGAGAAATCAATGGACTTCTTTTCCCCCGGTCTGGTAGCGGTAAGGAAGAGAAAAAAGGAAAAAGCGATTACCAAGAGAATCAATCCTGAGCAGTGGTTTCTGGAGCAACTGGAAGCCTACACCCAGAAGCGGGCGACGAACGAGAAGACCGCCGATTGCTGTTCCGAGTCGTTTCTTCAGTCTTATGCCGCCAATCCCGGGTCCGTATCGCTTTCCAACCCACGTGTCGAGCACGTGAATTCGTGCAACTACTGCATGCCGCGCCTCCTGCGATTGCGCGAATCGCGGAAAGCCGCCCGTGCCTTTCACGAGCGAATCGCCCGGGTGACGGCCCTGGCGGTAGCCTGCCTTGTCGGCGGCTTCCTGGCTGCAACCTATTGGGACCGCGCGCACTCGATTCCGTCCAGTGAATCGGGATCGCTATCTGCCCATTCCTCTGTTAACCCGATCGAGCGCACGCTCGATCTAACGAACTACGCTACCACTCGTGGCGTGGGAGACGAGCCCGCGAAGCCGCCCCTGGTCTTGCCCGCTGCCATGCTACACGTGCATATAATCCTTCCGCCGTTCAGCGAAGGGGGCAAATACCGCATCCTGGTCGCCCACGATCGCGAGGGAAAGACAGCGCTGGTCCGCGCCAACGGGACTGCAGTTGCCAAGGGCTACACCGCCAATCTCGATGTCTCGTTCGATCTGAGAGGGGTTAAGCCAGGCAACTATCTTTTGTTGACCGAACTCGATGGACAATACGATTACTATTCCTATCCTTTGAAGGTGGAGTGATCCCGCAGACGTCAAGCGTCGGCCATCCCGTGCTTGGCGATTGCGGCTTGATCAAACTTGTCTACCAGATTGGCCCAATACTTCAATCGATTCTGACACCGAGAGCAGATGGTCAGGTGTTTGGTTCGATTCATCAGAAAGAAGCTGCGCATATCGAACGCGAAGGCCCGAAACTCGTCCTCCGTGTAGCATGCAAAGTCCGTCTCGCTGAACTGCACAGGCGCGACACTGGTAGCCATCAGGTTCACTTTGCGTTTTGCCACCATGTCGTCGAACTCGATATGACGAATCGGTGCCCTGGTCCAGAGGGTGTCGTCCAATGCCCAGAGATCCTCGAGCCGGACGCTCGCGTTCAAGGCAAGGTACTTGATCGCGTCGTCGCGGTCGTGAAACGCCCTTCCATGATCGGCCAGGGAAGCGCGCGCGATTCGCGCCAGGCCAAGAAGTTCTCTATCGTCATACATATCCGCATGCTGGCGGAAGCACGCGAATTCCAGCCGTGCGCGATGAGTGAATTCTTCGTCGTTCGCAGCCAAGGCCGCCACTTCGGATGTGAGCGCCGGCATGTCAATCGATGTCCCCGGTTCAGAATCCCAGGCCGGGTGCTCCGTGGTAAACATGCAAGGATCGAAAACATCAAGAAGCGAATCTTTGCGGTCGTCCGGACCCCGGAAGCGGTTCATTAAGTCCAGGAACCACGCCAGTTGCGAATGGCTAAAGCCATCCGTGACCGCTTTCACGGATTCCTCGCGATATGCGTCAAAGCTTTCCATCAGCGAACTAGGGAGTTGAAATTGGTCCAATTGTTCGATCATCTGTTGTACATCTATAGCCGGGCTCATACGGCCTCCTCATTTCGTGGGCTTGTTTTCCCACGAAACCGGAACTCTGTCAAACGGCCGAATCGGGCACGCGCTATTGTTCGGAGAAGGCCCGCAGAATCCGTCTTTTACCGTAGAACTCGATCAAGCAGTCGCCACGCATCCCTTCCTTGAGATCGAGATCCCAGCACAGTGCTTCGACACTGTACCTGCCCTGGCGCAGACGCACCCATCGCCGTTTCAGACTCGAGACTTCCAACGTCCGAACGGCCAGAACAGGCGGGCGGTTGCCTTCGCCGAACGGCTCCATCTGGGATAGCTGGTCGTCGAAGTGCGGCCCGAGCATGGCCAGTACCAGATCGCCCTCTGCCTGAGGGAGTGTACGGGCCGGCAGCTTCCTGGATTCTACGACAGACACAAACTCCTTCTCGAACCCTTCGATCTGACCGATCGGCATCGTCAATCCCGCGGCCTGGGTGTGTCCGCCGAAACGAGTGAGGAATCGTTCGCATCGCTTCAACCCTTCGACCAGATCAAAGCCTTCGACGGTTCGGCCGGAGCCCACGGCAAAACCGGGAGATGCCGATGGAGCGAGTACGATCGCCGGCACTGACCACCGTTCAACGCATTTGCTGGCGAGCAGTCCTAGAATGCCTTTCGGGCAGGATTCGCGATAGACCACGAGCGCGGGCGGAGCAGGCATGGGAATGGATTCGGCAAGTTCTTGGAAATGAACGGCAACCAACTCCCTTCGTTCCTGATTCATCTCGTTCAGTGCCCTGACGCTCTCCTGGGCCGCGGACACGTTCTGTGCCGCCTCGAACACGCGTAAGGCAAGCGATGGGTGCCGGACGCGTCCGGCCGCGTTGATCCGCGGCGCAATGCCGAACGCGATGTCATGGGAATCGGGCCGGTTCACGTCGGCGCAGGATGCTCTGATTAACTCGCGCACGCCAGTGTGTTTAGCCTGGGCAAGGTATCGAAGTCCGAGCCTCGACAATGTTCGCGTTCCTCCGAGCAACGGAACGCAATCGGCTACCGATGCGATGGCCGCGTATTGGCTCAAGTTTTCGAGCAGCTTCTCGATCCTGTTATCGGGCCATCCGGCCCGCAGAGCAAGCGACCAGGCGAACAGGACAGCAAGCCCGGTGCCACAGAAATGTGGCGACCAAACCGCCAATGCGTCGGCCCGGCCCTGGATAAGGTGATGGTCGATGACAACGGTTTCAATCCCCAACCGTCGCGCCAAGTCGACGGCCTGGCGCGCATTGATTCCGTTGTCGACGGTGATCACGAGGTCCGTCCCGCTCCGCGAGAACATGTGTACGGCGGGGGTTGTGAGGCCATACCCGTCATCGCGATGCGGAAGATGAACCAGGGGCGCGGCTCCCAAGCGCATGAGAACGCTTCTCAAGACGTGGGCGCCGAGCACGCCATCGCAGTCGTAGTCGCCATGAATGGCGATCCTCTCCCCATCCCGGACTGCGCTCAGGACGCGATCGACCGCTCTTTCCATAAATGGAATGGACATTGGATCGGGGAGATCGTTCCAGGTTGGATCTTTCAGAAACAGGTCGATGTCTTCGATGCCGCGTCCGGCGAGGACGTCGAGCAACAGTGGGTTGAAAAACATTGCTCCTCCTCGCAAGATGGAATCGTTCGGACTGGATGTTTCTGCTAACGGTCTTCAATCAGGCGACGCGCACTGTCAAGAACTCGCGTTCGCTGAACTGGGGTGAGCTTGCCTGCGAAACGTGACATTTGACCAAGAAACGGATCGCGGCGGCCTTCGGACGGATATTTGTCCCTTGGATCGGGCGGCGTGCTGACGAGCGCTACGACACTGGTACCAAGTACCCTCGCCAGACGGTCGAGAGAAGACAGATTGGGGGTGACTTTGCGGCCTTCGATCTTGCTGACGTATGTCCGTGGCACTCCCATGCGGAGTCCGACATCTCTTTGGGTGAACCCATTCAACTGTCGGAGGTTGAGAACGTTAAAGGCTATGCGGTCGCGAATTGAGTCGGTTTGTGGAATTGACTCGGGATTGCGGCTGTTTTCAGTTTGTTCGGCCTCAATCGCGCACTCCCAATCGTACGGTTGGCGACAACGGCGGCAGAACATCTTCGGAGTTGCGAACTGCACAAGATCGCAGTGATTGCAGCGCAGCACTTCGCGGCCGAACTGCGGCGCAAGGATGGTTGCCATACGCAGACGGCCCTTTCCTGAGATTTGTCTGGAAGGATGGTTTGGAACGTTAGAGGTTAGGTAATTCTTGCGAACCGTACAGGCTGGAGATGCAGGTGGCCTCAGCGTAAGCCCGGGTTGTTGGCCGGCGCGATGGCTGCCTTGTACGAATGGCATGACCACATTGATATGAATTGACCGTACGAACCGCTCGGATTATCTCCGAAATCGGCGCGCATATAGCAGAACATCGGTCAAATCTGTTTTGATTTCTGATCATCCGGAGTAGCTATGATTGGTTTCTGGGAACGAATCGTTTTTGCTATCCGCTGTTCTCTCTCGATCCTGTTGCGTGCTGCCATTCCAGATGACATTGCGCAGAAGCTGCTCACGCCTACTGTCCCGGCTCAACCGGCGCCGGTTGCGGATGCGCCCGCGGTTTCCCGTCTAAAGGAAGCTGAACAGCCAGCCTCGGACACCCTCGATCGCGCCGTGCAAATGCTGGCCCTGCTGCAACGCGATGGGCGGTTGATCGATTTCCTGGCAGAAAATATCTCCGCCTATCCCGACGCGCAACTGGGAGCCGCGGTCCGCACCATTCACGAAACGTGCCGGCAAGCGCTCGACCGGTATGTAAAGCTGGAGCCGGTTCTAGACTCCGAAGAGGATCAACCAGTAACAGTGGAGGCGGGCTTCGACCCGGGCGCCATCAAGCTGATCGGTAATGTGTCAGGGGTGCCGCCCCTTCGCGGATTGTTGCGACACAAAGGCTGGCGCGTAAAGGAATTGAAGATGCCGCCGCTCCCGCAAGACGCCGGACGCCTGGTGATCGCACCAGCGGAGGTCGAACTTCTCTGACGGAGAACCACCTCTGCGCATGGACGAGCCGGTTTGCAAAGAAGACAATCTTTGTCCGCCAAATACATCGTCGGCATTGATCTGGGAACCACAAATTCGGCGCTTGCGCGCTACGACCTGGAGGCTTCCGAAGAGGAGAGCCGCATCGAGGTTTGCAGCATCCCGCAGCTCATCAATCCGAACGAGGTGGCGGAACGCACCTTGTTGCCATCTTTTCTTTACATACCGGGCGAGTTGGACTTTCCGAAGGGCAGTATTTCACTGCCATGGGAAGCAGAGCCTAAGTTCGTGGTCGGAGAGCTGGCGCGCAAACGCGGCGCCGAGAGTCCGAACCGCCTGGTAGCCTCTGCCAAGTCCTGGCTTTCTTATGCCGGAGTGAGCCGAACTTCGCCGATCCTGCCGCGGCAAGCGCCCGCGGAGGTTCTCAAGCTTTCTCCGGTCGAGGCATCTTCGCAGTTCCTCGAGCACTTATCCAAAGCATGGGAAGGCAGCGCGTCAGGAGAGCAGGGAGAAGTCCCTCTCGGGGCACAGGACATCCTCCTCACGGTGCCCGCGTCGTTTGACGAGGAGGCACGGGAGTTGACTCGGCGCGCAGCCGAACAAGCCGGTTATCAGCACGTCACATTACTGGAGGAGCCCCAGGCCGCCTTTTACGCGTGGCTCGAGAGCCAGGGCGAGAGTTGGCGCCGTCGCATCCATGTCGGCGACCTGGTGCTGGTGTGTGACGTGGGCGGCGGCACCACAGATTTCAGCCTGATCATGGTTTCCGAGGAGGACGGCGACCTTACGCTGAAACGTGTCGCAGTTGGCGATCACATCCTGCTCGGCGGCGACAACATGGATCTCGCGCTCGCACGCCTCTTGCAGCAGCGCCTTGAGGCCTCCGGCTATCGCATCGACACCTGGCAGTTGCATGGCCTGTGGCATCAGTGCCGTTTCGCGAAAGAACAACTATTTCAGTCGCCCAAGACAAAGACTCGCCCCATTACGCTCCTGGGCAAAGGGAGCAAACTAGTTGGCGGCACCATCAAGACAGAGTTGGCGCGAGAAGATCTCGACCAGGTTCTGATCGAGGGATTCTTTCCCAGAGTTGCCAGCAACGAACTGCCTGCGCGGCAACGGCGCGTCGGGTTTCAGGAACTGGGACTGCCGTACGCGGCCGATCCAGCGGTCACCAGGCACCTTGCGAGGTTTCTTTCGGAGCAGGTTCGTAACAGCCCCGAGTCGGCCGGCATTCGACGCTTCCTCTCCATCGGCAGGCAAGCGGGATGCCTTTGCCGGGGCGTCCTTTTCGTTGACCGCTACCAGTTGCCGGGATTGGCGCGTGGTCGCTTGGGCCGCGGACTGGCATGTCCCACGCATGTCCTGTTCAACGGCGGAGTGATGAAAGCGGCCGTACTGCGTGACCGCGTGGTCGAGGTGCTGAATCGGCACCCGGCCGCCTCATAGATGTAGCGGAAGATCAGTTCTCCCTCGCGCCCGGCGTCTGTCGCACAGACGATCCGCGAAACCCGTCCGGACGTCAGGATCTTTCGCACCACTTCGAACTGGTCTTTGGTTTTCTCGTAGACAACCAGCGGCCACTCGGTGGGTAGGATCGGCAACTGATCGAAACGCCATTGCCGCCATTCAGGCTTGATCTCTTGGGGTTGAGCCAGGGAAACCAAGTGCCCGATCGCCCAGGTGACGACGTAGCCGTTCCCCTGGAGATGGCCTTTGCCCCGCGTGTTGGCTCCGAGGACACGGGCAATGTCCTGCGCGACTGAAGGCTTTTCGGCAAGGATCGCAATGGTTCTGGATTCGCTTGCTTCCATTGGTAAACTCAGTCTACAGCGGCCCTCTGTTTCGATGGCCTCACACTGGGACTGGAACCGTTGCGGAACCTCGCTGGTCACCCTGAGCATCCCGCCATCGCTCATCGCACCTGGTCATGCGATTCGCAGGTGATTCCCTCGGTAGACCTCCACTCCCGGGACCGGAGCGCCATTTTGTACGGCCTGCTTGATGGCTTCGTTGCTGGGCACGGTTTCACGGATCGACGAGATCAATATATGCTTCAGCTCCCTTGGAACCGCGGCGATGACCTTTTCCCAGAGCTCCCCGTCCAAGGTTGCTTCGACTTTCCTGAGGCACATGGGCACTTGCGATTCGTCGACGAACCGAACGGAGTCCTGGCTGTTCTTTTGAATCCTGAGCGTAAATTCTCTGCCCTCGATCTTCTTGAGGTCCCGGCTCTTGATGTAGAACATGACCATGTTTTTGGTCTGGGTCACTTTGCGATCGCAACAGCGGGCTCGGTCCTGAAGCCGGGTGGCTTCTGTCCGGCAGAATTGAACACGGGCTTCCATCAAGCGAATGAAGCGACCGATGCGGTCCGCCTTCTCACCGTGTGCCTCGCAGAACGCCTGGAAGCAGTCGATCAGTTCCGGTGAGGCTTCGCCGAGTGTCTCAATCTCCTCCTCGATACGATCGAGAAGATCGTCAACCTCGCGGTCAATTTCAAATAATGAGTATTCCTGGGCAATTGATGCCACGATAACCTCCCACATTCGGATGTTCATATGTTGTGAATTGAATGCCGATCAGACTCTGCTCGATCCCTTCTCCCGTTGCACCACCAGTGAACAGCCCGAATGATGCCCGGGTGGTCATCCCTCCAGGCGCCATCTATGCCGCGCGGATTTACGTGGCCCGGGATCGACTCGCAGTAATCGCCTGAACTTCTCTTCGCAGAGCGCGCACTCGCCGAGTTGGAGGGCGATCTTCTGGTTCATCAGCTTTCGCATCTCTGCGTTTGACCGCGGTCACTGGCGGTGACATCACGGATCCGGACGTTGCCCGAGAACTAACTGGGTGCGACCTTATCGTCGGCTGTGTTGATTGCGATTGGCCACGGCTGGTGCTGTGTGAGGTCGCCTATCAGTTCCTCATTCCGCAAATCGATATCAGCGCCGAAATCGGGCTTTCAGACACGCAAGTGCAAAGCGTCGATACGCGGGTCTCGCTGGTTGGACCGGGACGCCCCTGCATGGTCTGCTCCGGCGTGGTTTCAAGAGACCGGGTAAGATTAGAGGGGTACAGCGACATCGAGCAGGATCGCGTCCTAAAGATGGGCGACAGCACGGACATTCGCCTTAAGGCACCGAACGTCATGGACGTCAATATGCGCGCTGCATCCATGGCGATGCTCGTGATCCGTCATTTCCTACAGCGCTACCTGTTGACGCCGTTACCGCTCACGATCAAGGAAGCCGTGACGAGCTTTTCAATGAGGACGCGTCAGCACTCGAGTTGCGGTAACTGCACGATTTGCGGGACCATTGAGCGAATTGGCATCGGGAATGGTGCCCGCCTTACTACCCGAACCACAGGGGGGAATTTCGGGCCGCCTACCCCACAACGGTCAGCGAAAAGACGTCGTATGCTTAGACGCCGTATAGTTTTGTCTTTACGATGCGGACCCCTCTGCCTTCTAGACTGGGAGGAGCTCATAGATCCGAAAAAGTGGGGAAGTCCTTTGGAATGAGATCTACTCCGTCGAAGGTATATCGGCGGCACTGGGGAAATCTGGCCATATGAAATTCATCCACTGCGCAGATGTTCATCTTGACACGCCGCTTCAGGGTCTCGCTGAATACCCCGGAGCACCGATTCAGGAGATTCGGAACGCGACGCGACGCGCGTTCGAGAAAGTATTGGATGCCGCCATCTCCGAAAGCGTCGATTTTGTCATCATTGCAGGCGACCTTTACGACACCGGGCTCAAGAGCTTTGAATCGGCGCTGTTTTTCAACAAACAGATGGCCCGTCTCGCTGATGCCGGCATCGATGTTTATCTCATCTATGAAAATCACGATGCCGCCAGCAAACTGATCAAGCAACTGCGCCCACCCAAGAACGTCCACATTTTTCATTCGACCGAGCCTCAAAGCTTTTCGAATGAAAAATTGCGGCTGGCGATCCATGGGCACAGTTTCTCCACACCAGAAATGACTGAGGATCTTGCCGGAAACTACCCACCTCCAGTCCTCGGATTTTTCAACATTGGAGTGCTGCATACGAACCTCAGCGGCATATCCGAACACGCAAACTACGCCCCGTGTTCGCTCCAGACGTTGAAAAACAAAGGCTACCAATATTGGGCGCTCGGTCATGTACACAACCGGCAGGTTCTGTGCGCCGATCCCTATATTGTGTATCCGGGGAACATTCAGGGTCGCCACGCAAAGGAAAAGGGAGAAAAGAGTTGCGAATTGGTCACCGTTGCGGATGCTGGGACGATCTCAATCGAACCGATCGCCACTTCAGTTGTGCCATGGATTGAGATCGGCATTGATGCATCCGGTTGCCAAAACGCGGACGATGTTTACGACAAACTTCGGACCGCCCTCGGAAGCGTGGTCCTCCAGGCAAGAGAACGGGTTACGGCGGTTCGCCTGAAGATCTCCGGCGCGACAGATGCGCACGCCGAACTAAACCGAGACCCGGATCAGGTGCGCAACGAAACCATCAGCGTTGCAAATGAGTGTGGGAATGGCCTGCTGTGGATCGAGAGGGTACAGGTCGCGACGTTGCCCCGCTTTGATCGAGCGTCCCTGCTCATGCGCGACGACCCGGTTGGAGAAATTGTCAGAATCGTAGCAACGCTTCGCAGCAATCCAGCGGGCTTCGACGACTTTACCTCGATCCAGGAGCTCCGCAAGAAACTGCCGTCTGATATCGCGGAGGGAGCTGAGCCCATAACCCTGGATGTGCCAGCAATGACCGCGGCACTTGATGAGGCTGAAGGCCTGCTCCTAGCCCGCCTGTCAGTTGTGGAGGCTCAGTGAGACTCGACCGCTTAGACCTGCTTCGGTATGGACACTTTGCCGACCGGTGTATCGACCTTCCAGTAATGACGCCTGACTACTATGTAATCTACGGCGACAACGAAGCTGGCAAATCGACGCTACTAAGAGGTATCTCTTCATTGTTCTTTGGCGTGCCTGCAAGAACCGTGGACGTTCATAGCTGCAAGGCATCGGAGTTGCGAATTGGAGCTACGATTTCAGACGGTGAGAAGACGCTCGCGTTTCGCCGGCGCAAAGGAGCTAGCGGAACCCTCCTAAACCTTGAAGACGGACAACTCCCCAAAAGTCACGTCAGTGGCTTTTTGCGGGAGCTGGACCGAGAACGGTTTGAGCAGTTTTTCGGTTTAAATCACCAGCGCCTTCGCGAAGGAGGTCAGGAACTTCTGCGTGGCAAGGGGGACGTAGGCAGCGCTTTGTTCCAAGCCGCCGGGCTGCTGGACTTACGAACTCTTCTCGAGAAACTTGATGACGAGGCGAAGGAGTTGTTTTCTCCGAAATCGCGTACCAAAGTCATCAATTGTGCGATTGACGAATACAAAACCGCCAAAGCGGAAGTTCGAAGGCTGGCTATTTCGGCCAGCGCAATCAAGCAGAAGCAGGTGGACTTGGATGGAGCTAAGGAGACACACGAGCGCCTTAAAGCTGAATCGGAGTCGCTGCTACATGAACTCGTGCGACTGCGCCGAATAGCCAGCAATAAACCGGACATCGCTCGGCTCCAAGAGCTGCGGGGAGCGCTCATGTCCCTCGAACAAGTT
>Ga0206941_10115_pt1 | contig 23827 bp, 21 predicted proteins | sample Alteio_BWOrgHeat_9_FD_153251 | JGI IMG/M metagenome (GOLD analysis project Ga0206941, IMG submission 153251) | Enriched cells from forest soil in Barre Woods Harvard Forest LTER site, Petersham, Massachusetts, United States -... | ecosystem: Environmental > Terrestrial > Soil > Temperate forest >...
GTAATTGTATGAAGTTGATTGGATATATTTCGGCACTACCTTTAGCGTTAATTTTAGTCAGCACCGTTCAAGCAAAACCATTTACACATCCGATACCAGTACCATTTAACCAAATTACGCTTGCGGAAGGTGAGAAAATACAAGCTGATTACCATTTTGGCGCCCATCAAACCATTGTTTGTAAAGAAGCAAATCATTCCCAAGCAGCTTCTATAGAATGGAAATATAAAGGGGTAACTTATAAGAAAATGCTACCAGTCACGTTAAAAGATGACAAACGGTATAACGGTGAATGGGCTGATTCTGGCGATCTTTTTATGATTAGCAATGAATATGGCCACGATGATCTAAATGTGACGTGTGAATATAGAAATATGGATTAAGAAATATTGCCTAAACACAAAAAACCCTCAATTTTATTGGGGGTTTGGGGCCACTTACACTTTTACGGAATCAAATAATACGGATTTGGCAATTTAAACGTTTTATCCGAGTAGCCACCAGCTAGGTCACTCTTCTGGTCGCCCATATTCAACACAATATCGTAACCTTGATCAGACAATTGCTTACGCATTGCGGTTTTGTAAACAGCAGCAGGTTTTTTGTAATACTCACCTTCACGCATAATTAATTTTTCCCAACTATCGAAACCCGCTTGATGCAGATTTTCTTCTGTTGGCTTGCGCTCATAATCAAAACGGCCAGTGATAAAGATAACAGTAATATGATTATCTTTAGCGAATCGATACAAATTTAATGTAGGCTTAATAGTAGGATCAGTACCCTTATCTTCATCCTGGCGAATTTCTTCAATCGTGCCGCCAAAATCTAAGCGTTTCATGTCAGCGTAATTCGATAAAGAAGTTTCATCGATATCCAACACAATGGCAGGTTTTTTACCTTTAGGAAAAGGACGTGTTAAGCGGATTTTTAAATACCGCATCGCATCATTTGCTACGGTTTGAATGTCTTTATCGTATTCGCCAGAGTCGTGATAACGCACTGCTTGTTGCTTCGCAATGGATAAATTTAAAGGTTCTTTGGCAAAACTACTGATGCTGGTAAAAAACAGGCTAACAAATAGCCCGGCCGCTACGGGCTTGTTTATTCTTAACATGCTGATAATTACTCTTCGCTAGTGTTAGTAGGATGTGCTGCTTGTTCTTGTTGAGGTTCTGCCTGATCTAGCTGTGGTTCCGCCTGGCCCAGTTGTGGCTCATCAGCGTCATCATGCTCATCATCTTGTTCTTCAGCAGGCTGCTCCGCGATTGGAGCGGCAGCAACAGGGGTCGCATGAAAATGCAGCATTGGCTCATCTTCACGTGGTTCATCATGGGTGAAATCGGTATAACCTTCAGCGATTTCGCGTAAAGCAACAACGGTCGCTTTATCGTTATCCCATTCAACTTTAGGGTCTTTGCCACGCATCAGCTGACGCGCGCGTTTGGCAGCTAAAATCACTAATTCAAAGCGGTTTTTAACGTTTTTTAAGCAATCTTCTACTGTTACACGTGCCATGGGCCACACCTTTTGTCTTTGAATGGAGGAAGGGCGTCTATGATACTAAAATTTCGCCTTTTAGTCATCTATATGTAATAAAGAATTAATCAAGTCGCGATGGCGGGCTATTTGACGATGTTTGGTTAAGCGGCCGGATTCGATAATGATTTTTAAATCGTGCAACGCACGCGTAAAGTCATCATTTATAACAACATAATCGAATTCTGGTAAGTGCGAGACAGTTTCGCGCACGTCTGATAATCGCTGCTCGATGATATCCGGATGGTCTTGATCACGCTTAACCAAGCGGTCACGCAGAATTTCTAATGAAGGTGGGAGGATGAATATGCTAATGCATTCTGGCATTAACTGCTTGATTTGCTGATGACCCTGCCAATCAATTTCTAGGATTACATCCGTGCCGCCGGATAACTTCTGCTCAACCGCGCTTTTGGAGGTGCCATAAAGCTGATTAAACACGGTGGCATATTCGAGGAAATCGTCTTTTTGGCTTAACTTTTCAAATTCTGACTTACTAATAAAGAAATAATCTTCGCCATCTTTCTCATTCGGGCGTCGATTGCGCGTGGTGTGCGAGATGGAAACCATAATATTAGGGAGGGATTCAGTCAGCACTCTCACCAGAGTGGTTTTACCTGCACCAGAAGGAGCTGCGATCACATAAAGCAAACCTTTGCTCGCCGCCGCTCTATCAAACATTCGCTAATTCCTCTGGTGTCATTTGGTTCAAAATGGCTGTGCTGGAGGTGGTGATATTATGCTTCATGATGCGTACATCACCGCCATAAGCACGAACAATATCGGCGCCGACTATTTGGTCAATACGATAATCGCCGCCTTTCACTAACATGTCGGGTTGCAATAATTTGAGTAAACGTTCGGGCGTATCATCTGCAAACGGTACGACCCAATCAACAACGCCTAATCCTGCTAACACCGTCATGCGGTGATCTTGATTGTTAATAGGGCGGCCGTTGCCTTTTAATTTGCGTATGGAGTCATCGGTATTCACAGCAACAATTAAATAATCGCCTAATTGTTTTGCCATTTGTAAATAAGTGACGTGACCGGCGTGCAAAATGTCGAAGCAACCATTAGTGAATACGATTTTTTTACCTTGCGAACGTGCTTCGGTAATCGCCTGCAATAATTGTTCTTCGTTTACTATTCCAGCGGTGAATTTGGTTTGTCCGCTAATGGCGGATTGTAATTCTGGTGCGCTAACGGTGGCAGCGCCTAGTTTGCCGACGGAAATGCTCGCCGCTAAATTAGCAATCGCCATAGCAGAAGGTAATTCGCATCCTGCAGCAATGGCAGCGCCTAATGCACCAATTACTGTATCGCCAGCACCTGTTACATCAAAAATTTCTCGTGCATAAGCGGGCAGATGGGCGGTGTGATGTGGCTGAATGAGTGTCATGCCATCTTCGCCGCGCGTAATAAGTAAGGCATCAATTTGATGTTGTGCTAACAGCGCACGACCTTTAGTCGTAATATCTTGTTCGTTTTGGCAAGCGCCAACCACGGCTTCAAATTCTTTCATGTTCGGTGTAATGATCGATGCGCCGCGATAAATGTTGAAATCGGTACTTTTTGGATCCACCACAACAGGAACATTCGCTTTGCGTGCGGCTTGAATGAAAATTTGTGGGTCGGCTAAGGTGCCTTTTTTATAATCGGATAACAATACTAAATTGACGTTAGCTAATTGTTTTTTGAAGTGTTCGATGAAAACGTCATCGCAAGTGAGTGCTTGGGTGTCTTCAAAATCTAATCTTAATAATTGTTGCTGGCGGCTAATGACGCGCAATTTAATAATGGTGGAGGCTTTGTTAAGTTTATGTAGTACATGCTTCACGTTAGAAGCATTTAATTGTTCTTCTAAGATTGTTGCTGCTTCATCGTTGCCGGTTAAGCCAAATAAGGTAGCATTGCCACCGAGTGCCGCGATATTGAGTGCCACGTTAGCAGCGCCGCCGGGGCGGTGATCCGCGTTAGTGACTTTGACGATAGGAATAGGTGCTTCGGGCGAAATGCGGCCAGTGTCGCCGAACCAATAACGGTCGAGCATCACATCTCCAATGACTAGGATGTGTGCGGCGGAGAAATCTGGTAGTTTTTTGGGCAACAGGTCTTGCATAACACCTCATTTGTAGCCCGTACACGTATTTTGTGTACGGGAATTATTCTATCGGGCCGATCAAAAAAGTTACGCAATTTTAGCATTATCTGCTAACCTTACAAACTTAATTAATAGAGATCGGTAAGCTTTTAACCATCATGCGCATTATTTATACCATTTTGTTATTTTTTACCCTCCCTTTTTTGTTTTTAAGACTGGTGTGGAAGTCTAGACGGCAGCCTGCATATAGACAGCGCATGGCGGAGCGTGCTGGTTATTATCCGTTCAAGTTGGACGAGTGCATTTGGGTGCACGCGGTGTCGATGGGTGAAGTCATTGCCACGACGCCTCTTATTAAAAAGATTAAGCAACAATATCCCACTATCCCTTTATTAGTCACGACCATGACGCCTACCGGTGCGGCGCAGGTGCAAAAAGCCTTAGGCGATATCGTTACACATGCTTATCTACCGTACGATTTTCCAACTTATATTCACCGATTCTTAAAAACCATGCGACCACGCGTGGCAGTTATCATGGAAACAGAATTGTGGCCGAACTTAATTGCGGCATGCAAAAAGAAAAATATTCCTACTTGTTTATTGAATGCCCGCTTATCAGAAAAATCTGCACAAAGTTATCAGCGTATAGCTTGGATAGTGAAGCCGATGTTACAAAATATCTCCACTATTGCAACGCATGGTGAAAAAGATGCAGAACGTTTTATTGCATTGGGTGCGAAAAAAGAAAATGTAATTGTCACGGGTAGTATTAAATTTGATTTAGAGCTTGCTGAAGATTTGCCAAGCAAAACCAAACAATTACGCACACTGTTTGGCGAAGAGCGATTTATTTGGGTTGCAGCGAGCACACATGAAGGTGAAGAAGAAATTATTTTAGCGGCACATAAAAAATTGTGCGAAGCTGAACCATCTGCATTGCTTGTGCTAGTTCCGCGTCATCCAAATCGTTTTGATGAAGTGATGAAGTTATGCGAAAAAACATTTACGACCGCACGTCGCAGTGTAAATTCACATACAGAAATAACCGGCGAAGTGTATTTAGGCGATACAATGGGCGAAATGATGCTGTTTTATAGTGCAGCAGACGTTGCTTTTGTTGGTGGAAGTTTAATTGTACGTGGTGGTCACAATATTCTTGAGCCTGCTGCTTTGCAAAAACCAGTGTTAAGTGGACCAAGTTTATATAACTTTACAGAAATTAGTGACATGTTAAAAACCGCACAAGCGTTAACAATTATTAATGACGTTGATACATTAGCTGCGCAATTAATTCGTTTAGCGCAAAATAAAAACGATCGTGAATTGCAAGGCGCGCGCGCGTTGCAAGTGGTGAATGCAAATCGTGGCGCGTTAGTAAAACAAATGAGTGTGATTACCTCTGTTTTTTCCTGAACAAAATTCTGATTTACAAAAATAAAAATTTTTTTTCTTAATTATCGCTTAAGATTTTCTTAAGGTTGCACTCCTATACTCACCTTTAATTAGTGTCAAACTAAAATGCTTCAGTATCGAAAAGGAATTCGATTATGCAACGTACGGAAACGTCCGCGTCAAAAAAATCTCGCAAACGTAAACACGAAGAAATAGTTGATGAAATTGAACTCTCCCAAATTGATGTAGAAGGTGGGGAGGAATCAGCGGAAGAAGAAAAAGCACCCAAGAAAAAACGCGCACGTAAAGGTGAAGCCTTAACTACGATGCAGTTGTTAGCGCAACTTCAGCCTTTGCCGCCCATCGAAGAAAGAGATTATAGCAGCAAAGATACAGACCTCTTGAGTGAAAATGAAAATTTTCGCTATATGTTTCCAAGTAAGAAAGTAGGTCATGCCGTGATTGTAAAAGGCGATGACGGAAAAGATCTTGCTCTGCAATTCCAAATTCCTCAAGGTGATAAAGACGAAACACCTGAAATTCGTGAACTTAATAATATTAAAGAAATCGAACGTTTTGGCATGAAACGTTATTCCGCACTTACTTCTTCTGGCACGCAAATGTATGCGGCACGCTTTATAGACGGTGAATTTAATAATGAGAAATTTAAAATAGCCAGTTTTTCGCCTGAACCTAAAATAGGTAAAGAACCATTTTGGGGAAGCAAAAAAGATTTAGATATATTTAACGAGAAAGCATTAGCAGATCCAGATGTTAAAAAGCATTTTGAAGATATTGCGAAGGACGGCATACATTATAAATGTGGAAGAGATTTTCCTATTGATCCTGTTTCCGTACAGAAGCGTGATCACGAGAGTGTTAGAAAAAAATCCCGTAAACCCGATCAGAATGAAGTGATGGGCGAATCCGCCAGGGATGCCTACGAGGCATTCTTTAATGACTGGACAGATGAATTAACACCCAAGATGAAGGAGGTGTTTAGGCGTGCATTCGAAGCACCCTTAAGAGACCCCAAAGATGCACCATTGAAAGAAAAATTTAGAAGCCACTTCCGCCCCGAATGGTTGCATGGCGAAGGGCATGGTTTAACACCTGCAGATCAAGATCCGCAACGCAAAGATAATTTAGGTGCGGCAGGTAAATGGGTTAACACAGAAATGATGGTATTAGAGCGTATTGTTAAATGGTTTGCGCTCAATCGTCCGGCTGCATTAGAAAGTATTAAGCCAAGATTCGAAATGTTACTCGATTCAGAATTAATTAAACGCGTTAATTTTGAGGTGAGCATTGAAGAGAAAGACAATATTGTTAAGTTGCTTCAAGATATTAATCCATTCAAGGAGTGGCCAGTATTTCGTAAGGCGACTGACTTAACGCAGGCAACTGCGATCACTTATAGCATGTTAAATGGAATTGACCCGATTAGCGTACAACCAATTAAAGGAGGCGAAACATTGCGCGCACGTACTGATAAGGATAATCAAGAGAAAAAGCCTTTGGGCAAAAGAGGGAAATTAGCGGATGCAGCAGCAGTAGAAAAACCTATTGAAGAGAATGCAGCTGAAAAACCTTTAGCAGTTGCTAAGAAAAAAGTGGCAGTTTCAACGCCAGTGATAGAAGAATCAGTACCATTTGATGTAACTAGTTTTCCAACAAAAGTAAGTTATGAAAAATCTGTATTACAAATTTCATCAACTTTCCAAACATATGATTACGCTGAGCCGTGGTCTGGCGCTGAAATACATTATTGTCATGGTTCGGGATCAGTCGTTGAGCATGATGGTCGAAAGTATATTTTGACGAATGCGCATGTGGTTGAAAACGCGGTGGATTTGGATGTGCGATTTGCCAATGATCGAGCTCGCGTATATGAGGCGACGGTATTTAAGAAAATTACGGGATATCAATGTGATTTAGCATTACTTGAAATTGACGATGCGGAATTTCAAGAAAAAGCGATACCAGTTGAATTAGGCGATATGGTAGCAATGAAACAACTGATAGAAACCGTTGGCTTTCCTATGGGCGGTTCGGAAATTTCAATTTCAGATGGTATCGTATCTCGTATTGAAGTTCGTGATTACTGTATGAGCGGCTTAGATATGTTGCAAGTTCAAATCGATGCGGCAGTTAATCCTGGTAACAGTGGTGGCCCGGTGTTTTCTGGTGATAAGCAAGTCGGTGTTGCATTCCAAGGCTATGATAGACAAGGTTTAGGTTTCATGATTCCAATGCCAATTGTTAAACACTTTTTAACAGAAGTTTTTAGCGACAAGCCTTATCGTGGTTTTCCAATTTTACCCGTTGAAATGCAAACTTTAGAAAATGCTGCGTTAAGACAATATTATGGTTTAGTTGGCAAGCAAATGGGTGTACGCATCAAAAGTATTGATTTGCTATCCGATGCATACAAAAAGCTAAAAGTAGATGACGTGTTAATAGAGATTGATGGGCTTCCTGTTTCTAATAGAGGCACGGTTGATTTACCAGGAATTGGTAACGTTATTGATTTGGTGCATGTTACACATCAAAAATTCATTGGTGACAATGTGAATCTCAAAGTGTTGCGCCGCAATGAAAGTACTAAAAAAATTGAAACGGTAGCGTTAAGTGTTGAACTAGATTGTATTCCTTGGGATTCAACCAAAGTACCTGTTACTGAGCATGATAAAATGCCAACTTATTTTATTAACTCAGGTGTCGTTTTTATGCCGCTCACCCGTAATTATCTTGAAGATAGAGGCGGTGATTTAGATGAATTTATTAATGCGGATACAGGAGAGCGTATTTCAGAAGTCGCTAAAAAAGAGCCTGGCGAAGAATATGTCATTATCAATACGATATTAAATCATAAAGACACCAAGGGTTATGATGATGTATCAGACCATATCGTTAAAGAAGTAAATGGCGTAAAAATTAATAATCTAAATGATTTGATTGGGGCAATGGAAAACAACCAAGAGCCATTTCATATCATATCGTCGGGCACACGAAATAAAATCATTGTGCCGAATATGACACGCGCGGATCATGATAAATTATTAAAACGTTATCATATTAATTTTGATCGTTCTGAGGATTTAAGAAGTGCTGCGACGAATGTTGATGCAATGGATATTGATGAGCCTATTGTTAAGCCCATCGCTAAGCCAGCACAAAAAACAACAACACCTGTCGTTAAACCAAAAGCAGAGCATGCGACCACTGCAAGATTAGCCGCAATGCTTAGTAAGATGGGTGCAGAATTAGAAGCGCTAAAAAATAAAGATGTTGCGAATGAAAAAGATGAGTCCGAAGAGTTGCTACCAGACTTTGAAGGATTTGATGAATCACCCGTGCCAGTCTCGACCAAGAAAGCAGGCGAGTTAACAGCGGCGGATTTACCGGGCGCTAAACGTTTCCGTCAAGCGGTTGATCGCATCGAAGCGCAAAGCAAATTAATGGATGATTTGGGTTTTGAAGATGAAGGCATTGATTTGGATGATTTAGGTGAAGGTGACGAATCTGATGATGATATTAGCGTATCTTCTGAGGAAGAAAAGCCTACACGTCGTGCCAGTGTAGCGAAGCATCATGCAACTACCTTCGCGCCTAAAAACAACAAACGCAGACGCGATGATGATGCTGACGAGGAAGAATTAGCTCGTAAGCAAAAACACGCTCGACGTTAAATTTGTAATGTGTTGGTGGATTACGCCCGCCTTCGCAAAACACGCTACGGCGCGGCTAATCCACCCTACCTTGTGACGCATGAAATATATGTAGGGTGGATTAGCGTGCAGCGCGTAATCCACCATTATTATTAGGAGACATTATGGCTCGTGCACGCCCGCAAAATCCAAATGCATTTTTTCCACCGCAACCAGATAACATTATCGAAAGCCAAGACATCATCGACATTATGCCACATTACAAGCGCGACACTTGGTTAGTGTTAGATTTGGATAACACCATTTGGGAGCCAGCGGACGAACACGATGAGTTGGGTAGCGATCAATGGTTTATGAAACTTTGGAATTATGGAACCAAAGTTGATTTGTCCGGTGATAACTTAGACGGCGCTGTTTTGGTGCTAGCTATTTATCACGCTGTGCAACATCAGGTGAATATGCAATTGATTCAACCCGAAGCGATTAACGTCATTGAGTTTTTTCAAGCGATGGGAAATCAAGTATTATTCTTAACAGCTCGTGGTTCAGAGATTATGCTGCCAACAAAACAGCAATTAATGGCAAATGGCATTGATACCTTAGCAAATTCCCCGCGGATGGAAATCGTGCTAGATATAGGTGAAAAGAAAAATCCGCCTATTTACAATAACAATGTTGTTTATTGTAGCGGTAAGCCTAAAGAAAAATGCTTAAAAGCATTATTAGATGTTGCAGAAGCGCATCCAAATATTATTTATGTTGACGATAAAGATAAATATTTACATGCAGTAGGTAAGATGGTGAAAGAATATGGCGGGCAGGCAACGTGCTTGCATTATCGTCGTTTAGATGAAAAAGTACTTAAGCATGATTTTCAAAAAGCTAATCGTAAATTAGAGGAAATCCGTGCTGATTTGCCTAATGAAGCACAGGAAGCGTTGATGAAGTTGAAGATGTAAAAGAGGGCGGGAGAGGGATGGGATGAGGGTGATGGGGTTACACCAGATTTGCGATTATAAACTTCAAATCCAAAAACGCTTTCTTCTTATCCGCTGGGTTTTGCAATAAATACCCCGGATGATACGTCACAATCAACGGCGTTTTATTTTCTCCATACGAATGTAACTTTCCACGCAAGGATTCCATCGCAGCATCAGTATTCAATAAATCCCGCGCAGTGTTATCGCCTAATACCAATAACAAAGCTGGTTTCATCGCATCAATTTGATCACGACTATCCGTGATATGCACATCATCCAAATTTAATGATCTAATCATAGCGCTTAATAATTGCCCCTCACGCTCGTCTAATGGCTTATCACCAATAACCATTAAATTACAACGCGCGGGGTCCAGCACCTTATGGCTGACCCATCTAACAATCCCAAGCTGTTGATAAATATCTGACATCAATGATTAAACCTTACGATAGGTGTAGTACTGTGGTTCCCACATACTATGCCGTATTGTCTGCCGTAAATCCAGATCATGCGAAACACGAGCCAACCCTTCTTTGCGTGCCTGCTCAGCAACCGCAATAGCAACTTTGTAGCTCACCATGCGTGCTTCAGCAAGCTTAGGCAATAATGGAGCGGTAATATCTTGATAAACCGGTGAGCATTCACTCAACGCACGCGTAGCCGCCCACAACATATCATCTGATAAACGCGAAGCTTTTACAGAAATCACCCCTAAACCAATGCCAGGAAATGCCAGCGCATTATTACTTTGCGCAACACGGAGCCAGCGACCGCCAAACGACACCTCCGGAAAGGGACTACCAGTTGCAATAATAGCTCTACCTTCTGTCCAATTAATTAAATGTTCTGGTTTTGCTTCTGATAAAGAATTGGGATTTGAAAGCGGCATAATAATAGGGCGACCAACTTTCTCTGCCATTAATTTAACAATTTCTTCATTGAAAGCACCGGTTGCAGTTGAGCAACCAATTAAAATAGTCGGTTCAACATTTTTAACCACATCGTACAAACTAATTTGATTTAAATTTCGTAATTCCCAATTCATGACATCATTCATGTCTTTAGCATAAGAAGCTTGAAATGGTAACGGTGAATCGTTTTTCATTAACAAACCATGTTTATCAACCATCCAAAGTCGTGCCCGCGCTTCTTGTTCGGATAATCCCTCACGCATCATTGCGCCAAGAATCTGATCGGCAATACCAATGCCAGCAGTACCGGCACCCATCACAACAACACGATGTTGAATGAGCGGTGTGCTACTAGCCACGACGCCTGCTAGCACACAAGCAAGCGCTACCACACCCGTTGCTTGCACGTCGCCATTCATGGTGCAAATATTTTCCCGATAATGCGATAAAATACGGCGTGCATTATCACGTCCGAAATCTTCCCAATGTAAAAATAAATGCGGAAATTTTTTAGTGATAGCTGTAACAAAGACATCAATAAAATCATCGTATTCTTGGCCGCTAACCCGTTCATGTCGCCAACCTAAATACATGGGATCATTTAACAAGTGATGATTATTCGTGCCTACATCTAATTGAATGGGTAAAACTCGCAACGGATTAATACCACCGCATAAAGTATATACCATTAATTTTGCACTAGAAATATTAATGCCGCCGATACCTTGATCACCAATACCTAATACTGCTTCACCATCGGTTACCACAGATAAATCCACTTCATGCGGCAAGCGATTTTCTAAAATTTTATCGATTTTATCTTTATCGCGATAACTAATGTAAAGCCCGCGAGATTGGCGCATTTCCGTGCTAAAGCGTTGCACCGCTTCACCTACGGTCGGAGTGTAAATGACAGGAAGCATTTCTTCTAAATGCTGACTAACTAATTTATAAAATAAAATTTGATTGTAATCATGCAGCACATTCAAATAAATATTTTTGCCAAGGTTGGTATGGTGTTCGTGATATTGCAAATACATGCGCATGGCTTGCTGTTCTAAAGTTTCTACCTGGCTTGGTAATAAACCTGTTATGCCAAATAATTCGCGCTCTTCGAGTGTGAAGGCACAGCCTTTATTTAATATAGAGGTATCCAACAGGTCGCCGCCTGATAAGGGGGTTTCGATGTGCAAAACCTTATCCGCAGCGTTGCTCGCAATTTTGAATTTAAACATATAGTTACTCTTTTTATTTTAATTCCACTACTTATATTATTATATCGCATTATGTGATAGCTTAGGCGGAAATTTTGAGAAGGAGTTTGTCATGAAAAACAGAGACTTAACTTCGAATGATGTGGATTTTTTAAGTTTAGGGTTTAAAGCACGTTATATCATTCCTGCTTATGAAGTTGGACACGCAGTTATTATAAAAAATGAAAAGGATGAAAAAGAATTTCTGCAGTACGCTATTCCTCAAGGTATCAGTAAAGATGTGCCCAAACTTATTCAACTTAAAAATATAAAAGAGGTTAAGCATAATAAAATAACCGGATATCGAACAGAAAGTTTGGATGGTCATCCAATGTATGCGATGCGTTTTATTCATGGACGATTCGATAATCGTTTTTTCACAATTGCATTTTTTACACCAAAAAAAACAAATGATTTTTGGCGCAGTACATATTCCCCCGTCCTTTTTAAAATACCAGATGAAAAAAATGAAGTAGGTGATGAAGATCAAGCTGAAATATATGAAGCAAGATATAAAGGAAGTGACTGGGTAACGATTGATCCTCAGCTAATGAAGCAAAGAGAGAATCAAAACCGTGACCCCAATCCTTGGTATGTGATGGGAGAATCTGCATGTGATGTATACAATGATTTCGCATGGGACAGAAGGCGTGAATTATCCGCGTACATGAGTGAGGTATTTGCAACAGCAATATCTGCAAATTTGACCGGTACTTTCTCGAGCCAACTTCGCCCAGAATGGGTGCATGCGATACCCTTTATTTTTGCGCCTAAAGAAATGGATCCACAAGTAACAAGTAACTTGGGTGCAGCGCCAAAATGGGTAACAGTTGAAATGATGGTGTTATCCCATGTGGTTAGATGGTTTGCTAATAATTGTTCCGGATCGACACAAAAAATTAAATCGCGCTTTAAAATGTTGTTCGATACAGAAATAATAGAAGAAATTCACTATCAGGTAAGCATCGAAGATCAAGGTCATACTATTGAGTTATCTCAAATTATTAATCCTTTTTTGCGATGGCCTGAGGCTCGATTTAGACAGGCTACAGATTTAACCCAAGCTGTTGCAGTGGTGCATGCAATGCTAAATGGTAAATCGCCCATCTTAACGCAGCGGCTTCATGTAAACCCTATTTCAAATGAAGCATCATTCTTTGGTTCGGCCGAAAAACGTAGCCCCAAACGCAAAAATGACCAGGTCGAGGAGGCTGAACAGCCTGAGCAAAAACATGCTAGAATAAACCCAATGTAGCTCAATGTAGGGTGGATTAGACGCTGTCATTGCGAGGAGTGCTTTTGCGACGAAGCAATCCAGCGGCGTAATCCACCATTGAATGGTGAGATAACCCCATGAAAAACATAGCAGTTTACGCAGGCACCTTCGACCCCATCACCTTTGGGCATGTGGATTTGCTTGAGCGTGCCACGCGGATTTTTGATAAGGTTATTGTGGCGGTGGCAGTGAATAAAAATAAAAAGCCTTTATTTACCCTAGAAGAGCGTGTGACATTAGCAAAAACAGCACTCGCTAATTTAAAAAATATTGAAGTACAAGGTTTTGATTCCTTGTTATTAGACTTTGCCAAGCAACATCAAGCAAATATTATTTTGCGCGGATTACGTGCAGTAGCAGATTTTGATTATGAATTTCAACTGGCAAGTATGAACCGTTACATGAATCAAGAAATAGAAACTATGTTCATGATGCCGGCAGAAAAATACATGTATATTTCATCGAGTTTAGTGCGGGAAATTTCTGCATTAGGCGGTGACATTAGCGGTTTTGTACCGCATGTGGTAGTGGAAGCATTACGAGGCAAGAAATAGAAATGGCGTTAATTATTACCGACGAATGTATCAATTGTGATGTATGCGAGCCGGTTTGCCCGAACACGGCAATTTACCAAGGCCCGATGATTTATGAAATCCGCCCATCGCAATGCACCGAATGTGTGGGTCATTTCGATGAACCCCAATGCGTCGCCGTCTGCCCCGTTGATTGCATCATCAAAGACCCCGCTCACCCCGAAACCGAAGATCAATTATTGGCCAAATATCACATCCTTACCGCTAAAAATTAAAACTAATAAAATCAACTAATTCACATTATTCGTACGAATAATGTGATATAAATCACGTTTTTCGTACGAATAATGTGGAAAAAATCACGTTTTCCGCACATAATAGACCCAAAGTAAAGAGGTGCTATAGTATATGAAGCGTGATTTATATGGTGAATTATTGGCTTGGAAGGCAGCAAAAACCCGCAAGCCGCTCGTTTTACGTGGTGCGCGCCAAGTAGGTAAAACCTGGCTGCTTAAAACATTTGGTAAGCAGGAATATCGCAATTGCATCTATTTGAATCTTGAAGAAGATAAGCGTCTAAGTGAGTTTTTCCAAGAAAAAATTGATCCGATCACAATATTAAATAAAATAAGTTTGTATTTGAATATTGATATTGAACCAGATGATACACTGCTGATTTTCGACGAAATTCAGGAATCTACCGCTGCACTAAATAGTTTGAAATATTTTTGTGAACAAGCCAATCAGTTTCATATCGCTGCAGCAGGATCACTGCTTGGTATTAAGTTGGGTCAGACAAATGGTTTTCCTGTTGGTAAGGTAACCTTTCTTGATTTGTATCCCTTATCATTTTTTGAATTCTTGAGCGCTATCAAACAAGAGAAATTACGAGATTATTTGCAACAATTCGGCAGTCAAGAAACATGGGAGATTATTTCAGCACCACTACATGATGAGCTAATCAATCTATTAAAAAAATATATGGTAGTTGGAGGTATGCCAGAGGCAGTGAGCGAGTATATTGTTAAGCAGGATTTTTCTGCGGTAAGAAAAATTCAACAAGATATTCTTGATGCTTATGCGCTCGATTTTGCAAAGCATGCTCCTAAAGAACTGGTAATGAAAATTACAAAAGTATGGGAGTCGATCCCAGCGCAATTGGCTAAAGAAAACAAAAAATTTAAATGGTCAGACGTGCAAGAGAATGCAAGAGCACGTGAATTTGAAACGACGGTAGAATGGTTAGCTGATGCTGGGTTAATACATCGTTCTTATTCAGTAACAACATCCAGGTTTCCATTGTCTGCTTATAGTGAAAAAAGCATATTTAAAATGTTTTTACTTGATGTGGGTTTACTAGCAGCAATGAGCCGTCTCTCCGCGCAAATTATTTTGCAAGGCAATGAGCTTTTTACAGAATTTAAAGGTGCGTTTACAGAAAATTTAGTTGCACAAGCGTTGGTTGCTAATAAATATCCCTTGTATTATTGGGCGAGCGAAGGGCGAGCTGAAATAGATTTTTTATTAGAGCATGTCAATAATATCTCACCTCTAGAAGTGAAATCAGGAATATCTGCGAAAAAAAAGAGCCTTCAGGTGTATGTAGATAAGTTTCATCCAACGCTTGTACTGCGCGCATCAATTATGAATTTAAAAAAAGATGGAAACTTATTAAATATTCCACTGTATTTACTCAATCAATTAACCATACTTCTTGAGCACTATCATTAGGAGATAATTATGCTGCCAAAAAAACGACAACCAACACACCCCGGCGAAATGCTCTTGAAGGAGTTTTTGCAGCCGATGGGTATTACACAAAAAGATTTTGCAGTCCATCTGGGTTGGACATATGCACGATTGAATGAAATAGTTCATGGTCGTCGTGGCGTAGTCCTGAAGCGCGAAATATCGTGTTTGATTCCGTTGAGTCACAAGTGTTATATCGTAAAGATGAAAAACAAAAGATGGTCTGCACGTTATTTACACGTTTAGGGGAAGCATTGGTTGTGGGCTATAATGTTCCCAAGGTATTAGTAGGAACGGGCGGTAATACTCCGAAAAAATTGGGCCAAAAAACCACTTATAGCGATTTCTTTAGTAGAAAATTACCTTATTCGGATGCTTATATACAGCGATTGGTGGCAGAGAAAAATACGTATAAAATGTAGGGTGGATTAGCGCGAAGCGCGTAATCCACCGAATTACGCTCGTGGATTACGACGCAAAAGGCGCGTCTAATCCACCCTACATTTACTTCTTGGTGTATTTCTTATGCTTTTTTGTATAGGAAGAAACATGCGTGGTTTTCGTCGAAGCAATATGCGAGCGAGCAACAGGCACTTCCTCACCCGTCAACCAATTATTCAACGCGTGCAAATCATCAAAACCCAACGTGCCGGCGGCTTGTTTCAATAACAACATATAATTCACATAAGCATAACGATCGGTCGCATAATCACTTTGCGATTCAAATAATTTTTGCTGTTGATTAAGCACGTTCACTAATGTTTCTGTACCAACTTTATAACTTTCTTCCATGCCTTCTAGTGAACTAGTATTTGATTTGATGGCTTCACGATCAGCGATGATCTGACTAACACTAGAAATCACATTCAAATAACTTTGACGTGTTTGATTAATCGTGTTACGTAACACCTGCTCTGTTTGCTGTTGGGATGCTTGGTAATCATATGTCGCTTGGCTGGTTTCTGCTACTACACCACCACCTTGGAAAATAGGGAAATTGATATTAACACCAATTGCTTTAGACGTATTCGATGCGGGGCCATTACGCTGAATATAAGATTGGTATCCATTAATATTGTCTGCATATTGGCGCGACCAGGAGCTTTGCAATTGCGCGGTCGGCATATGCCCAGCAAATTGCTGGTGTACATTCTGTAATTTGTTTTCCGTGGCATATTGCGCAGATTTAATCGTCCAATTTTGCTGTATAGCAGTGTGCACCCAGGATTCAATGCTATCTGGATGCGGCGAAACTAACGGCAAGCGCTCGCTTAATTTTGCTAAGTCAGGATAGTATTTGCCTGTCATTACGCGCAAATTTTCTCGCGCATTCGTCACTTCTGTTTGTTTAGCAATGACATCCGCAGTGGCGGAATCATAACGTGCTCGGGCGGTGTAAACATCAGTAATTGTTTTTAAACCCACATCAAATTGTTGTTTGGCTTCATTAAATTGCTCTTTATAAGCAATTTTAGTCGACTCTGCATAACGCAACTTATCTTCATTTTCTAAAATTACAAAATAAGCGTGACTTACGCGCACCATTAAATCTTGCAAGGCAGAATTTAGCGTCGCATCTGCGCCTTTAGAGGTTGCCAAGGCACCTTGCAAGTTGGCAATTTGTGCATAATCAAAAACCGTTTGTGTTAACGACAAAGAAAGATTATACGCGCGCTGTGTATTGTTACGCGGTGAAGTAGTATTGCCATTAATGTCTGTTTGCAAACTGGAGCCGGAAAATTCCTGACGCGTAACGTACGGATTAAAATTTAACGATAAATTTGGCAATAAAGATGACAAACTAATCGGCACGCCCTCTTTAGTCGATAAACGCTGCGCGATTGCTTGTTGAAATATGGGGTCACTCATTTGTGCTTGATGATAAACCTCGAGCAAATCCGCCGCATTAGCCGCGAATGGTGCAAGCAACAATAGTGATAATAATTTGACTAATTTCATTTATAATAGCTCCAGAGCAACTAGGTTATCATACAAACCAATTAAATATGAACAGGGAAAGGGCATGAAAATTTGGCACCAAACGACCACGGCCGAAATGGCAAATGAGCGGGCAAAGGGGTCAATGTCGGACTATCTGGGCATTGAGTTTACCGAGATGGGTGAGGATTTTCTAGTGGCACGTATGCCGGTTGATCATCGCACCAAGCAGCCCATGGGCATTATGCATGGCGGCGCTTCCTGTGTGTTGGCAGAAACGGTTGGCAGCACCGCAGCCAATTATTGTGTTGATCAAAAAGAAAGCTACTGCGTGGGACTAGATATTAATACAAACCACATTCGTAGTATGCGCGAAGGATTCGTGATCGCCATCGCTCGTCCTTTTCATTTAGGTCGCACCACACAAGTTTGGGGTATAGATATTAAAGATGAAACCGGCAAACTGGTTTCAGTTAACCGGCTGACAATGGCGGTGATGAAGCGAGCTTAATCGCCAATTCAATCGCGGCTGCCATGCTGCCAGCATCCGCTGCGCCTTTACCGGCGATATCAACGGCGGTGCCGTGATCAACAGAGGTGCGTATAAACGGTAAACCCAGCGTGATATTAACTGCATGTCCAAAACTCGCGTATTTCACGATAGGCAACGCTTGATCATGATACATAGACAAGATGGCATCCGCTTGTTGCAAATATTTCGGTGTGAATAGTGTGTCGGCAGGTAAGGGGCCAATTAAATCAAATCCTTCCTTGCGCATCTCATCTAATAACGGCGTAATAATTTCAATTTCTTCATTGCCTAAATAACCGCCTTCACCTGCATGTGGATTTAACCCGCAAACAAAAATTTTCGGTGATGGAATATTAAAACGCTTTTTAAGTTCATTAGCTAAAACAGTAATAGTTGAGCGCAAACTTTTTTTGTTTATCGCCGCAGGTAATTTTGCAATCGGTACATGGGTGGTAGCCAAAGCAACTTTCATATGCTCGGTAACAAACATCATCACGGTATGTTCAATGTTGCAGCGTTTCGCTAAAAATTCGGTATGACCGGTAAAAGGTACGCCGGTTTTATTAATAACTAATTTATTAACAGGACCAGTGACCATTGCATTCGCAGCGCCGCTTTCACATAAAGTAACTGCGGTTTCCAATGAACGAATCACATACCAAGAATTAGCCGGATTTAATTTTCCCGGTTGCGCTTCCATATTTAACATCACAGGAATAATTTTTAAATTACCCGGTTGATGTGCTTCGGGTGCTTGATTGATATCGCATTGAATTAAGTTAATAGGCTGATTAATTTGCTGTGCGCGTTGCTTAATAAGTTCTTCATCTGCAATAACGACTAATTCAGCCGGCCACGCTTGTTGTGCCGCTTGAATAGCAATATCTGGGCCAATGCCAGCAGGGTCGCCAGGTGTAATAACAATGCGTGGAATGCTCATTTACGCAACCGTTTTAGTTTCTATAAAGGACTGGCCACGTAATCTAGATACCCAGTTTTGCATCGCTTCTTCAAATTTACGTTGCAGTAATAATTGCTCTACTTGTTTGCGTGTGGCTGGTGCATTTTCAGCAGAAGCTTGGGTCGAGCGCACTTCAGCTAAATGAATAATATGAAAACCATTGCCGGTTTGAATGGGGCCTGCAATGTCATTTGCTTTCATACGTGCAAGTGGATCTGCAAAAGCAGAGGGAATTTCTGGTAATTTACGCCAGCCTAAATCACCGCCTTGTAAGCCCGTGCTAGCTTGTGCCACTTTGCTAAATTCGGTGCCATGTTTAATTTTAGCAGCCAGTTCCGCGGCACGGTTTTTAGCGACGATTAATTCATTTGTGGTGGGTGCATCACTCACGGGCACCAATAAATCTTCTACATGGTATTCTTTGCTACTATTATTTTTCCAGGCATTTGAACGCATGAAACTATCAATTTCTTCTGGCGCAATATTAATGCGGCTCACCACTTCTTGTTGTTGCAAGCGTTGAATCATCATTTGTTCGCGCATTTCACTTTGATAAGAGTTTTTAGACATGCCATCTTGTTGTAAGCGCGTATACAAATCGGCAACTGATATTTTATTTTGTTCGGCAACTTGGGATATGGATGCATTCAATTCTTCATCGTTAATATGAATGCCCGCTTGTTTGGCAATTTGTAGTTGGAGTTTTTTATTGATGATTTGGTCGAGTACTTGTTTTTGCAATAACTTATCAGACGGCGCGCTTACATGTTCTTGCGCAATCTGCATTTTGGCGGAACTCATCGCAGAATTTAATTCGGAACGTGTCACCACTTCATCATTGACGACCGCAACGATTTGATCAAAATTATTTTGCTGTCCTTTTGCAAAACCGCTAATTGGTAACATGCAACTTAACAAACAAATAGCGAATACATATTTTTTCATTTTAAAAATCCTGCCCAAAGTGTGTTTTGTAACCATTAATGCTGCTTAGTAAGCTATCTGGTTGCCCGGTGCCGATATCGCCTAATCCTTTCAGAGAAAATTGCAGATAAAATTGATTGCTATACTGCAATGAATTTTTATTATTTGGAGTAGGACCAATAAATGCACGTCCGCCAACAAATCGGGCTGCCCAACAGCAAGTGTCGTATTGTATCCCATAGAGCAAGTTCTGCAAATGGTTGGTGTTCCAAGCTTGCATCCAACGACCTAACGCGCTGAAATCGTTTAAGAATGGCCAAGTAAAAGATAAATCAGTATTTTTTAAGTTATTTTGCGAGTTATTAATAGCCGTGATACCGGATAATGGGTCGCCATTTCGCACAAAGTTGTAACCCAGATTGATGATTTTTCTGTCTTCCGGCTGGTAGTGCAAGCCGGTGCTCGAGTTGTCGAGTTGTTTGGTAATGGGGTTCCAAATAACGTTAGTCGAGAAACTCCAGGCAGCATTCACGTGGTAATCCAAAATGCCGGATAGGGGAGATAAGCGCCAATGATTCGCCGGGTTTTTTGGGTTGTCAGGACAGCTCGTATCATTACATAAAGTAACTTTGCGCCGACTGAAATACATAATTTCACCCGCGCCGATACGAATTTTTTCTAACCCAGATTCCGCATCCAGCAAGCGCGAAGACACACCCACACCCACTTGGTTAGCATCGCCAATGCGATCAATGCCGCTAAAGCGGTTGTAATTGAAAATTTGATCGTAGGTGAGTGTGTTAACAGTCGTATCAAAAATAGGAATGCTACTTTGGTTACGATAAGGAATATAAGTGTAATAAACTTGTGGCTCAAGTGTTTGCTCAAACGTATGACTAAAAATACTGGTATCACGCACCAGTGATGAGCCCATTAGCACATCGAAAATAGGTAACACGCGACGATGAATATCCGGCGTATTAGTAGGTGTGGTTTGATATAAATCATAATGTGTTAGGGCGACTTGCGCGCGAGGTGTGACGTAAAAATACGGCCATAGTAATGGCAGGCTAATACCTGGTTGGCTATTCAAGCGATTACCAACAGGTTGGTTAGCGGTGGTACCCGGCGTGTTACGGATAGAAAAGTGGGTCGCTTCGTTATTGATAAAATATTCCGTACCATATATTTGTTCCGGATAATCACCATTTAATATTAACTGCGGAAAGCGTCGGTATTGATTCTGTATAGGCGTTTGACCAATTTGCAAAGGATGCATGGTTTGATACGTTTGCACGCGACCGGTGAAAAACCAGTTAGGGCTTTTATAATTAACATCGCCTTCTTGCAGTAATTGGTTTTGCGTTATTTCGTTTAAATCGCTACCAAAATCTTGCGTGTAATAATCATCGCCCGCGTAATTAAAATCAACGTGACTGGACCAGTTAGGATTAAACTGCGCGGAGTCACGCCACACTAAACTGCGACGCGTGTTACTAGAATTTAATAAGCGTGCTAATTCTGCTTGCACCGCGGGATCAGTATTATTGCCGTATTTATCTTTGTAAGCGGTTTGTTGATAAGTAAAAGCCGCATCGCCTGGTAATACGCTAACACGCAGATTGCCTTCATTTAGCGGTGTTAAGTAACGGAAATTATCGGTTAACTGTGCGCCACGTTTAGTGAGTGCGCCTAGTGTGAAAGTCATGTCGTAATTAGGCGCCATGTTCCAATAAAAAGGTACTAATGCATAAGGCCCGAAACTATTGCTGATGCCGACAGTTGGCCATAAGAAGCCGGATTTGCGGCGCTTATCTAATGGGAAGTTAATATAAGGCATGTAAAACACTGGAATGCCTTTTACTAAAATGCGCGCATTGGTGGCATAGCCGCGCCCCGTTTCTTTATTCAATACAATATGGCTAGCTTTAACGCGCCATGCGGGGCTTTCAGGCGAGCAGGTACTAAAGCTTGCGCTGGATAATTCATAAACGCGCGGTTGTTCTTGGGAAAATTCATCAGCGCTACCCCAGGCTGTCATGCCTGTAATTTTTCGATCGTGTTGGCTGGCGGTATTGGGAACGGGTTTAGGTCCCACTACTTCTCTGCCATTTAACTCCGTACGATAGAGTAGGTCATATAAGGATTTATGCCCGGTTTGAAAATTATAGTTACCTTTATGTGCGACGACTAAGGTATTCGGTTCTCGTAAGTGTACATCCCCAATCAAATCGAGCGAGCTCAATTTGCCGGTGGCGGGATCACGATAAAGCACACCTTTATGCGACGTGATTTGTTGATTCTGGCGAGTAATCGATACCTTGCCTTCCAGGGTAGAAACGCCGCGTAAAGAAAACACCCCTTGATTGCCAGTAATGGCGAGGGTGCTATTTTGCGTATCGCTTACGGGATAAGAAAAAGATGGTTCAAGATAATAGCCACCGCACTGGTTTTGGTTAGTTTGAATCCAACCCAGTTCTTTGGCGACGGTATCTTGCGCAAGCGACGAGGTAGAAGTAAAACCTCCCGGTTGGGCACGACAAATGGCTGCGACAGTGAAAAGTAGCAGGTAAGCTAAACGTTTCTTCATCATCCCTATAGGTCTAATCCCGATAATCGTTGTATGATTGGAGGAGTTTAACGAAAAGGTTCAAACAATGGAATCCGCTGAGGGTTTAAAAGTTGATAATCGTATGCAGGCGCTTAAAGATTGGCTCCAATCCAGCGCCGGCTTAAAGGATAGTAAACTCAAACCCATGCCAGGGGATGCGAGCTTTAGGCGCTATTTCCGAGTGCCACCCTATGTGGCGATGGATGCGCCCCCGCCACGTGAAAATTGTGCTCCCTTTGTTGCCATTGCTCGCGCTTTGCGTGCGATTGGTTTGCAAACCCCAGAAATCATTGAAGCCGATATTGAGCGCGGGTTTTTGTTGCTCAGCGATTTTGGTGATCAAACTTATATTAAGACATTAAGCATTTACAATGTTGATGAGTTATACCAGCGCGCGCTATATAGTTTATCGATTTTGCAAAGTTGCCAACAAGTTCCAAATTATACCTTACCATTGTTTAACGCGGAATTTATGTGGCAGGAATGGCAGTGGCATCAGGAATGGTTTTTGCAACAGTATTTAGGATTAGATATTAGCGAAAATAAAAATAGTTTAGATCAATGTTATGGTTTTCTTGTTGAATCGGCGGTTGAGCAACCACAAGTTTTTATGCATCGTGATTATCACTCAGCAAATTTAATGGTATTGCCGAACAATGATGTGGGTATCCTAGATTTTCAAGATGCGTTTATTGGCCCGGTTACTTATGATTTGGCCTCTTTATTACGGGATTGCTATGTTGATTGGCCAGGTAAAAAAGTGGAAGAATGGGTGCTTTCTTATCTTGCTATGCTGCAAGCTCGCGGCCAATTAAGATCGGTCAGTGAAGGAAAGTTTTTGCGTTGGTTTGATTTAATGGGTTTGCAGCGTCATTTAAAAGCACTGATGACGTTTGCACGCAAACAAGTACGCGATCAACAAGAGCAATATTTAATGTATATTCCACGCACCTTAAATTATGTCATTGAAGTAAGTAGTCATTATAAAGAACTTGCACCGTTACATGATTTTTATCTGAAGGTGAAAGCATCATGCGCGCGATGATTCTTGCGGCGGGTCGTGGTGAGCGCATGAAAACATTAACCGATAAAATCCCCAAGCCATTATTAAAAGTAGGCGATAAATATCTCATTGAATATGCAATAGAGAATTTAAAAAAAGCCGGTATTAATGAGATTGTCATTAATATTTCTTGGTTAGGAACAATGATTAGAGACGCGCTGAAGAATGGTAAGCAATATGACGTTACAATTGTTTATTCAGAAGAGCCAGAGCGTTTAGAAACGGGCGGCGGCATTACCAAAGCATTGCCATTATTAGGTGCAGAACCCTTTATTGTATTAAGTGCGGATATCATTTGCGATTATCCGCTGAAAAATTTACCGCGTGAACCGCAAGGTTTGGCACATTTAGTGTTGGTAGATAATCCTACATTTCATCCGAATGGGGA
>Ga0206941_10116_pt1 | contig 23767 bp, 23 predicted proteins | sample Alteio_BWOrgHeat_9_FD_153251 | JGI IMG/M metagenome (GOLD analysis project Ga0206941, IMG submission 153251) | Enriched cells from forest soil in Barre Woods Harvard Forest LTER site, Petersham, Massachusetts, United States -... | ecosystem: Environmental > Terrestrial > Soil > Temperate forest >...
GGACATCGAACGCGAACGCGGCATCACCATCAAAGCCCAAAGCGTCACACTCAACTACACAGCAAAAGACGGGCAAACCTACCAACTCAATTTCATCGACACACCCGGACACGTAGATTTTTCTTACGAAGTCTCACGCTCACTCTCAGCCTGCGAAGGCGCCTTACTTGTTGTTGATGCCGCACAAGGTGTAGAAGCACAAACTGTCGCCGTGTGTTACACCGCTATCGACCAAGGGCTGGAAGTACTACCCGTACTGAACAAAATTGATTTACCCCAAGCAGAACCCGAAAAAGTCATCGAAGAAATTGAAGACATCATCGGCATCAACGCACACAACGCACTACGCATCAGCGCAAAAACAGGTATAGGGATTGACGAATTACTCGAACAACTCGTCGCAACCATTCCAGCACCCACAGGCGATGACAACGCACCCTTACAAGCATTGATTATCGACTCCTGGTTCGACAGTTATCTAGGCGTAGTCTCATTAGTGCGCGTGATGCAAGGCACATTAAAAGCAGGCGAAAAAATGTTAGTGATGTCGACAGGACGTGCGCATCCCGTAGATCAAGTTGGCATCTTCACCCCCAAACGCCACAACACTGGCGTGTTACACGCAGGCGAAGTCGGTTACGTCGTCGCAGGCATCAAAGAAATCAACGGCGCACCCGTCGGCGACACACTCACGCATGCCTCTGCACCTGCGAGCGCTCCCCTACCCGGCTTTCAAAAAATAAAACCCCAAGTCTATGCCGGATTATTTCCCATTGATGCAGACGACTACGAATCATTTCGCGATGCACTCGCAAAATTACGATTAAACGACGCTTCATTATTTTACGAACCTGAAAATTCAGAAGCACTAGGATTTGGATTTCGCTGTGGATTTTTAGGGATGCTCCACATGGAAATCATCCAAGAACGATTAGAGCGAGAATACAATTTAGATTTAATCACCACCGCCCCCACCGTCGTTTACGAAATCATCAATCGCAAAAACGAAACAGTGTATGTAGACAATCCCTCCAAATTACCGCCTGCAGCAGAAATTGCAGAAATGCGCGAACCCATCGCGCAGGTCAATATTTTAGTGCCACAAGAATATGTAGGAAACGTGATCACGTTATGCATCGAACGCCGCGGCGTGCAGAAAAACATGTTATATGCAGGACGACAAGTCTCGCTCATGTATGAAATCCCCATGAGCGAAGTCGTGTTAGATTTCTTCGATCGATTAAAATCCGTGAGTCGTGGATATGCCTCTTTAGATTACGCCTTCAAATATTTTCAAGCAGCAGATTTGGTGAAATTAGATGTCTTAATTAATGGCGACAAAGTCGACGCACTCGCCAGCATCATCCACAAAGACAAATCACAAACTCGCGGACGTGATTTAGTTGAACGCATGAAAGACATTATTCACCGACAAATGTTTGATGTCGCGATTCAAGCAGCGATTGGCTCACAGATTATCGCACGTCAAACGGTGAAGGCATTACGCAAAAATGTCATTGCAAAATGTTATGGTGGTGACGTTTCACGTAAACGAAAATTATTAGAGAAACAAAAAGCGGGTAAAAAACGCATGAAACAAGTGGGCAGAGTGGAGATTCCACAAGAAGCATTTTTGGCGGTGTTGAAAGTAGATTCCAAATGATAATGTGGCACTTTAAACGTTTTACGCTTTTAATCCGAGCCGCGACCGCAAGGGAGCGTTGCCAGCCTATCCGCGCTAAAAAACGATCCTCGTGCTTTTTACTTTAATGCATGTATTTTGTTTTGTTTTGTTTTGTTTTGTTTTGTTTTGTTTTGTTTTGTTTTGTTTTGTTTTGTTTTGTTTTGTTTTGTTTTGTGAATCAACGATTCGTGGGAATAACTGTCACTTGGGCAACGCTTGCTGGCGCGCGCGGCTCTGATTAAAAACATGCTCTCTTACGGTCGCGGTTCAGATAAATCAAAACTCATAGATTATACTCCAATACTGACAACCCATTCATATCTTTAAACACTGCCATCGGTTCACCCTGATCATCCACCACATAATTTATGGCTGCCTCCACAGATTCATTTGTCCACAAATATCGCATACTCCCATGACGCGTCCAACGCTTTGTTTCCTTTGATTCTAAACCCGCTTCATTCAAAGCCCGAGATGCGTATGCTTTAATTTTATTCATCACAGCTTCAGGCGCCACATTAGCATGCAAAACAATATGCACATGATTTGTTCTTACATGTGCAGCTAGCAATCCCCACTTACGATATGCACATTCTTTTTTTATCGCATCCAAAACAATATTTCGACGCACTTCATCTAAAAGATAAGACGCCTCTGTCATTCGACTTTTTGAACTCATTTCTCGTTCATGTTTTTGGGGTAAATAATCCGTACCTATAATATTATGAGTACGATCAATTGAAACCTCTTTTGCACCGTGCAACCAGGTTCCATAACAAGTAAACGTGATCAAATATGCAATAGGAATTGCTATTTCTTCTGGTGAATTTATGTTTGCTGAGGGATTCATAAAAATTTTCTGGTGAATATACAGGATGAGCACCTATATCTGATTTTCGCTATAACCTAGACCATGCATCATCCGATGCCGCAATATCATCAGAACCGCAACTGCACGGGAGCATGTTTTACGCTTTTAATCTGAGCCGCGACCGCAAGGGAGCGTTGCCGAAAATGGAATTTCCTAAAAAATTTCACGTTTTCATGTTTTTTCTTTATAAAAGTTATATGTATTTCAAAATTTAATTTATATACTTTACTTGGGCAACGCTTGCTAGCGCGCGCGGCTCTGATTATAAGCAATACACAGAAATATGGAGACAAACCTATCTTTTTCAAGGCAGCAACTGTAAACTTTTTTATGATCCTTAACGCTGGTAACGCTCCCTTGCGGTCGCGGCTCGGATGATGGTCGTCGCTCTGATGGTGCCCCCTCAAATTAAAGAAATCCAAAAATGAAGAAGTACCCAAACAAAAAAACCTGGGCCATGTGCCCTCCTGATTATTTCGGTATCGAATACGAAATCAATCCCTGGATGCAGGGCAACATCGGCCAGGCACATCACGCAACGGCGATAAAACAATGGCAGGCGCTTTATAAAATCCTCAAAAAACATGACAAGGTTGAGTTAATTCCTGCTCAACCCAAACTACCCGACATGTGTTTTGCAGCTAATGCAGGTTTGGTATCCGGCAATACCTTTATCCCGGCACGTTTTAAATTCAAAGAACGTCAAGGCGAAGAAGCGCATTTTATAAAATGGTTTCAAGAAAAAAATTACACTATCAAAGAGCTCCCTAAAAATATTTATTTCGAAGGCGAAGGTGATGCATTATTTCAATCCGATGAATCTTTACTGTGGGTGGGTTATGGCATGCGGACTGATATCGCTTCACATGACTTATTAAAAAAAATATTAAACGTAGAGGTTGTTTCTCTGCATTTAACCAATCCCCATTATTATCATTTAGATACGTGTTTTATCCCACTGCCTGGCAAACGTGCAGTTTATTATGCTGACGCCTTTGATGAAGCGTCACTAAAAAAATTGCGCGATTATTTTCCAGAAAAATCACGACTTGAATTGACCCCTGCAGACGCCAGCCTATTTGCCTGCAATGCCATTGTCTGCGATGATTTATTTATCTGTAACAACTTGAGTCAAACATTAGAACTAAAATTACGCGAATGGGGATTTTACGCTGAAAGGATACCCATGAGTGAGTTTATGCTAGCAGGAGGAGCTGCCAAGTGTTTGGTTTTAAAATTATCTCAAGAAAATAATATTTGAATTGTGCAATAGTGTGGAATAGAATTTGTTTAATCTCTTAACTAATCAAGGAAATAAAGCTATGCAACATGCTCATACCGATGTCACTTTAAGTGTAAAAATTCCGCCGAAAATGCGAATCCAATTGACAGATTTATCGCATAATACCGGCAAAACTAAATCCTTCTTAACTTCTGAAGCAATAAAACACTATTTAATGGTACAAGCTTATCAAATAAAAGGCATCCAAAAAGCTGTTAAAAAAGCAAATAGTAAAGACGCCAAATTTATCTCACATGATAAAGTCGTAAAATGGCTAAATACTTGGGGCACTCCAGAAGAGCAAGAGTTTCCAACATGAAAATTCATTGGCTGGAGGAAGCAATTATTGATTTACAAGCCTTACGAAAATATATCGCACTCGATAAACCAATCGCAGCAACCAATCTCGCAGAAAAAATCGTCAAAGCAACGGAAATATTATCCAATCACCCTCTCATTGGAAGACCCGGCAGGATCCCTGAAACACGAGAACTTGTCATTTCTGGCACGCCTTACATCATTCCTTACCAAATCAAGCAAAATACTGTAGAAATATTGCGTGTATACCATAGTGCTATGCAGTGGCCAGAAGAACCCTAATAAACATGACAAAACGACCCTCCCCCAAAGACAACTACACCGACTTTGGTTTTCAAAAAATTCCTCTATCAGAAAAAACCCAAAAAGTCGCGGAAGTGTTTCGCTCTGTTGCAAACAAATACGATCTGATGAATGATCTGATGTCGTTAGGGATACATCGATTATGGAAACGCTATGCGCTCGCGTTAGCAAACGTGCAACCTGGAGAATGTGTGCTAGATCTCGCTGGTGGCACAGGAGATCTCGCGATCAAACTCTCACAAAAAGTTGGCGAAACAGGTTTCGTCATACTCGCGGATATCAATGACGCGATGCTGGCGAAAGGTCGCGATCGCGTGATCGATGCAGGGTGTGTGGCTAACATCCGCTTCACACAAGCCAACGCAGAAACACTACCCTTTCAAGATAATACCTTTGATTTAATCACCATCAGTTTTGGATTACGCAATGTCACGCGAAAAGAAAATGCATTGCAGTCTATGTATCGTGTGTTAAAACCTGGTGGAAAATTATTAATTGTAGAATTTTCTAAACCACCCTCCCCTGTGTTATCCAGTATTTATGATGCTTACTCTTTTAATCTTCTACCACGCTTGGGAAAATTAGTCGCAGGTGATGAAGAAAGCTATCGTTATTTAGCTGAATCCATTCGCAAACATCCTGATCAGGAAACACTGAAAAACATGATGCATAAAGCAGGTTTCGACAATTGCGATTATCAAAATTTAACTGGCGGCATTGTAGCGATTCATCGAGGATATAAATATTGATCACATTATCTTTGCTGCAAAAAGCTTTTAATCATTATCTGGCATTAGATCCTGAAGCCTTAAAGCGCTTTTCTACTTTATCTGGCAAAGTTGTCCAACTCACCCTCACCTCGCTTAATACTTCTTTTTATCTTTTTCCAAACAAAACCGGCATCGACATACAAATACACTACACCGGAAAAATAGATGCGAGCATCAAAGGTTCAATCATTGATCTGACACGCATACGTTTTGCAGATAAAAAAACTGCCAGTAGTTTAATGAAGAAGTTAGAGATTACGGGTGACACGCATTTAGCACAAACATTTAATCAGATTTTAAAAGAGATAGACATTGATTGGGAAGAACCGCTTTCTCACCTTACTGGCGATATCATTGCTCATCAGATTGGGTCTTTCGTACGGCGCACTAAACAGTATGGATCACACACCAAACAAAGCTTGCAGCAAAACATCACCGAATATTTACAAGAAGAAATTCGTTTATTACCTCCACGTGAAGAAATAGAAGATTTTTTTGCACAGATTAAACGGCTACAGCATGATATAGACAGATTAGAAAAAATTTAAATCGAAAGGATATGTAGGGTGGATTAGTCGCTTTTTTGCGACGTAATCCACCATTAACAAGAGGTGGTATATGAGTTCGGATTCAAGAAAAAAAGAAAAAAATAAATTTTTAGAATGGCATACTAAATTTCGTATGTGGGCTGCAGCTATTGGTAAAGGATCCATTTGGACAATAGCAGGTGGCTATTTTCTTTATGATTTGATCACCGACATACTTACTTTTGCTGGCGTCACATTAGGGATAGGAGGGATTATAGGATGTATCATTGCAGCGGCACTCATCGCTATCCCTATTAATTTAAGTGAAGCATATGTACATTACAAACAAGATAAACTCACTGATGAATGGTCCAGCAAAAAACAAAATCCAGCCTCCACTGATACTACTCAAACTGAAGCTCAAGCGGCAAAAAATCCAGATGAGACTACACCTCTCGTATCTGATATTCCAACAAACCTCAAAAAACTCACGCCAAAATCAAAAATTTTAGCGCGTAGTGCATGGTTAGCTGATGCGCTTAGTTTAGCAGGTGCCATGCTGGGATTGCTTGCTGCCGGAGCGATTTTGTTTGGTGTGGAAATTTCGTTACCTATTATGTTAGGCGCGTTAGGTGGTTTCTTTTTTGTTGGCATGAGTGTGGGATATGCCGAATTTAGAACACACAAAAAATTTCTGCTGAAGATGCAGGAAAAATCTCACGAAAAAGTGTTATCTGCTGCTTTACCTGTTGAAACAAGAGCAGATTCTTCTCCTCTTGTAAAAGAAGAGTCAGAAAATGTAGTTTCACAATTCGCCTCTGTAAAATCAGAAGCTACGCAAAAAATTGACAACCCTTCTAACAATGCAGATGCGGCAATATGGTTTACAGCTGGCGCTAAAGGAGTGGTATTCATCGCTGCAGGTGAATATTTTTTATACAGTGTTTTTAAAGAATTGTTGGTAGCCACTGCTAAAGAAGCCACTGCGCCGTGGATTATTCCAGTTGCAGCTGCTGTAGCAGGTGGCATTTCAGTTTGGGTGAATAGTTGGGAAATATATGTGCATTTTCAACAAGACAAGATTGCGAAAAATAAAGATTTGGAAAAAGGATTAAGCGGAGAGGATAAAGCACAAAAAGAATCGCACACAGTAGCGACCGACGCTGGTCAATCTTCTGGAAAAAGTGATGTGGCGAGCAATAAAAATCAAACATCTGCAAAAGAAGAGGCAACTAAAACAAAGCTAACCACATGGTCAAAAATAGGATGCGGTAGTGCATGGGTAGCAGATGGTATCGTGATTTCAGGTGCTGTTTTTTCTTTATTGTTTTTACTGTTAGAAACAGTGTTATATATCCCCATTTCATCTGGCATGATGCTGGGAATGTTAGGCGGCATATTTACTATCAGCATGTATTTGGGATATTCAGAATTTTGTACGCACAAAGATTTTTTTAGAGCGAAGCAGCGGGATGCAGAAAAAGATTTGATAGCGACACCAGAGGTAACATCAGCAGACGAAAACTCATCATTAATGGGTATGGCAACAGATGCGGTAGTATGCCGGTTAGATGATGGTGAACCTAAGCCAGGTATATCGCAAACTGTTTCCGCTGAACGCTTGGAAGGTGCTGGTGTTGGTGACGATGGATCGTTAGTTGCTTCGACACAGCGTGCATTGCCATCTTCAGCTACAAAAGAAAGGGGTGATGATGTGTTAGACCAGCCAGATATAGCAAAAGCGAAGAAAAAGGTACCGTTAGCGAAGGTAACGTTAGCGGCAGCGCTCGCAGCGAATAGTGCATTCAAAGAGGCTCGAAAACGTTACGGTGAGGTCGAAAAAACTTTGTCTGTTAAACCTGCATGAAACTGTCTCAGATGTTGAATGCACCATTGCCCGCTTTAATACTTCACTTCCAACATCAACGTCTGTTGTATTTTCTCCGGCAATGCACTCACACAGTTTTTAAAGCATACCTCTATATCTAACGACAAATATTGCTTCACAAATTCATCCACGATTTTTTTATCTGTGTTAGCAATCAAACGCGTCACAGATTGGGTCGCAATAGGTTGTTCAGATGTATTATGCTGCAACACATATGCCATCAATAACGCGACTTCTAACAAAGGTAAAATTAGCGTAACTGGCAATTGCTGCTCCTGCATCAACTGCGCTGTGTACAACGCATCTATCACCGCATGTGGGACTAAAAATCCTTGTGTCCAGTTGTCATCTGCTACACCAGGGCGCACGGCAACTTCCCATTGCCTCATACCCCCTGCACCTTGAGTTAAAAAATCGAAAAATTCAACTTGCTGTTTATTAATAGAAGAAAAACCAAATAATTGTTTTTGTAACGACACGGCTAACGACATACCCAGCAATCCATGAAACACCAATACATGTCCGATTAATTTAACGCCTGCTGCTAAATCAATTCGCTCGCCAAAATATTTTGGTTTACCTATTTTGGATAACATCGGTTCAAGTTTGTGGTAGAAATTTTCATCGCCACTGCATAGCACCAACATCGTGCCTGCCACTGCTCCTTTTGCGCCACCCGTAAGAGGGTAGTTTGCATAGTGAATGTGATGTTGTGCGCAATACGTATGCGTGGCTTGTACAAACTGACAACTGACCGTTGAGCAATGTAGTACAAAATGCTTTTGGGACGTTAACAAAGGAACAAGCTCACGAAAAATTTGATAATCATCGCCGTTTTTACCTGCACAAATCACGACACCATCAAAATCTCCATCGCCGATTAATTCTTTGAGTGTCGTGACTGATGTTGCACCATGTACTTGCCAGTCTTTGCGCAATGCATCTTTTTGTGCACCGGGTGCGCCGCGATCAAGCACACGAATATATTTTGCGCAATCGCTGTTGAGTAAATGTTTGGCAGATGGGCCTAACATATTGCCTAAGGCACCGATGGCGATAAGTTTTAGTGTCATAAGGATTCCTCTGGTAAGATTGAAAGAAAAAACGTAATTGTATGGCACATGTAGGGTGGATTAGGCGAATTTTGCCGTAATCCACCAAACCAAACTCGTAAACCAACTTTACCATTTTAAATTGGAGTCTACAAAAATGTCAGAAGCCCTCTTCCAACAAGCCCAACAATATATCCCCGGCGGGGTAAACTCTCCCGTCCGCGCTTTCAAAGGCGTCGGTGGCACACCCGTATTTTTCAAACGCGGTAAAGGCGCGTATTTATTCGATAATAACGATAAAGCTTACATCGATTATGTAGGCTCATGGGGTCCTGCTATTTTAGGACACGCGCATCCCGCTGTCGTCGCAGCAGTCAAACAAGCTGCAGAAAATGGATTGAGCTTTGGCGCGCCGAATGAATTGGAAACACTGCTTGCGCAAAAAATCTGCCAACATCTTCCCTCTATAGAAAAAGTCCGCATGGTCAATTCTGGTACTGAAGCCACCATGAGCGCGATTCGTCTTGCACGTGGATTTACAGGCCGCAACAAAATCATCAAATTCGAAGGTTGTTATCACGGACACGCTGATAGTTTACTCGTCAAAGCAGGTTCCGGCGGACTCACCTTCGGCGTACCTAGTTCAGCAGGCGTCACACCGGGCGCTGCGAGTGACACATTCAATGCCACCTATAATGATTTAAATTCTGTACGAGAACTATTTGAAAAACACGGTGAAGAAATTGCCGCTGTGATTGTAGAACCCATCGCAGGCAATATGAATTGCGTGTTACCTGTGCCTGGATTTTTGCAAGGCTTGCGAGATCTATGCGACAAATATCGTGGCGTATTAATTTTCGATGAAGTGATGACAGGATTTCGCGTGGCGTTAAATGGTGCGCAAGGACATTACAAAATCAAACCAGATTTAACCACATTAGGAAAAGTGATTGGTGGTGGATTACCTGTCGGTGCGTATGGTGGCAAAGCAGAGATTATGTCGCACATTGCACCAGAAGGTTCTGTGTACCAGGCAGGGACATTATCAGGTAACCCCATCGCGATGGCGGCAGGCCTGGCAAATTTTGCAGAAATAGAAAAACCTAAATTTTACGAAACATTAAGCGCGAAAACACAACAATTATGCGAGGGATTAGTCGTGTGTGCCAACGCAAAAAATATTCCCTTAAGCGTTAATTATTCAGGTGGATTATTTGGATTCTTTTTTACAAATATCAAACCTGTCACATCATTATCACAAGTCATGCAATGTGATACAGAATATTTCAAGCGCTTTTTTCATGCGATGTTGAAAGAAGGCATTTATCTTGCGCCTTCTGCTTTTGAGGCAGGATTTGTTTCCAGTGCGCATGGTGAAACAGAAATTCAAAAAACGCTAGCTGCAGCGGAAAAAGTTTTTGCACTTTTAAACAGTTCCCGCTGATTTACCATTTTAAATTTGAGTCTACAAAAATGTCAAAAACCCTCTTCCAATCAAGCTCTTAGCACTGCACCTTGTGGTACTTGTGGTGCCGGGAGTGCTTGTGGAGGATCGTTCAAGCAGTATTTTCCGACCAAGCCACAAAACGCTCCTAATGCAATAAAGCCAAGATAACCGTTTGTAATCATTGTGCTGTGTGAATACAACTCACTTGATGAGGTTGGATTCGGCAACAATAGATCAAGTTGTGAGAGGATTGTAGCTCCTAACATAAACCCCTTCACGGCACCCTCAGCAACACCTCGTGGAAATCTAGGCTGAAAAACAGCTTCTCTAAAAAATCTTAACATAAAACCTCCTCTATTAAGTTTAAAAACTCATTGAATGAATGACCCTAAGGTCCCTGTTGATTTCAGAGGAAGAGTAAGTAAAATAAAAAAATAAGTATAATATATTGTTTTTATCGCATCGATAAATGCTCCTTATGAGAAAATAAAATGAATTTACGTGATTTACAGTATCTCGTCGCGGTCGCTGAGCAAAAGCATTTTGGCAAAGCTGCACAAGCCTGCTTTATCAGCCAACCCGCTTTAAGCATGCAAATTAAAAAATTAGAAAATACCCTGGGTGTGCAATTATTTGAACGAACCCATAACTCTGTTTTATTAACCGATGTTGGAAAAATTATTTGTGAACGCGCGAGAAATATCTTAGTTCAAACCAAAGAGATACAGGATATTGCCCAGCAAGCCAAAAATCCATTTATGGGTGAGCTGCGTGTAGGGATCATTCCCACGATCGCGCCCTATTTACTACCCCACATCATGCCTGGATTATCCAAACTATTTCCTCAATTAACGTTATATTTGGTTGAAGCACAGACATCCCAGCTGATTGAAAAACTTCAAACCGGGAAGTTGGATGTTGCATTATTAGCACTACCCATCACCGAACAAGATCTAGTGACAGTATCGTTATTTGAAGAAGAGTTTTTGTTAGCAGTGCCTAACCAGCATGCATTAGCTAAACGCAAAATAATCAAGTCAACCGACCTAGAAAATCTCACATTGCTTTTGCTTGAAGATGGTCATTGCTTAAGAGAGCAAGCGCTGACCGTCTGTCATCGCGCGAATGCGGTAGAAGCTAAGGGGTTTCAAGCAACCAGCTTAGAGACATTACGTCATATGGTTGCTGCTCAAGCAGGTATCACCTTGATGCCAAAACTGGCTTGCAAATCCAATGACGGGATCTCTTATATACCCTTTCGCTCTCCAAAACCCATGAGAACCGTAGGACTCATCTGGAGAGCATCAACTGCGAGAAAAGCGTTATTGGATAAGCTGAGCTGTGAACTTAAAAAACTCATTGTCAAACATATTTAGTGGAAAAAATTTGACAAAAAATAGGAGTTAGTGGAAAATTTTTGACAAATCCGTTGCTTCCTGAGGAGTTAATGCAAAAAATTTCACATAACGAATGGCCAGAGATAGTCTTTGGCAGCTCTGAAAGCGCTCAATCCCAAGCCATTCGACGTGCAGTTAAAACGGGCAAATTGCACAAGATCGCACCCAAACTTTATACCTCAAACTTCAAAGAAACCCCTGCTTCCGTTGTGGCAAGAAATTGCTACCAAATCCTTGGCGAGTTTTTTCCTTCTGCTGTAATTAGTCATCGATCTGCTTTAGAAGGCGGGGTTCACGATAACGCAATTATTCTTACCTATAAATATACAAAAAAAATATCCTTACCAGGCTTACAAATCCGCTTAATTTCAGGTCATGGCGCTGCAGCGGGTGATACACCTTTTATGAGCGAGTTATTCATGGCATCTCGCGCACGTGCTTTACTAGAAAATCTCACACAAAGTCGAGGTCATGAAGAAATTAAAAAAAACTTATCTCGCCATCAAATTGAAGAAATGTTGGACAAGCTATGTAGAATCTATGGTGAAGAAGAGTTAAACCATCTACGAGATCAAGCACGTCAACTCGCCAAAATATTACACTTAGAAAAAGAATTTAAATTATTAGAAAAAATTATTAGCGCAATGCTAGGCAGCCAATCAATTAAAAGTCTGCATAGCGAAAATGCCCGTGCACGCGCCATGGGCAAACCTTTTGACGCGCCACGTTTAGAATTATTTTCCGCTCTTTTCGCTTTTTTAAAAAAAGAAATTCTACCACTGAAGAAACAAGCAATTCATTCTACGCAACAATTACATAATTTAGCCTTTTTTGAAGCTTATTTTTCCAATTACATTGAAGGAACAGAATTTGCAGTGGATGAAGCAGCCGATATTATTTTCCATCATAAACTCACGCCACAACGCCCACAAGATGCACATGACATTACAGCTACTTTTCAAATCGTAGCAAACACGGCTGAAATGAACAAAACACCAAAATCTGCTGATGAGCTTATAACATTACTCAAAAAACGGCATAACATTTTAATGGAAACACGAAATGACAAACAACCTGGTGTATTTAAAACAATCGCTAATCGAGTAGGAAATACTATTTTTGTTTTGCCAGAATTGATGGAAGGCACTTTTTTAAAAGCTTTTTCATTATACGAAAATTTAGATCCTGGTATTGCACGCGCCATTTTTATGATGTTTTTAGTTTCAGAAATACATCCCTTTTTAGATGGCAACGGCCGTATTGCACGTATGATGATGAATGCAGAGTTGGTTCACACAGGAGAATGTCGAATCATTATTCCTACGGTGTTTAGAGAAGACTATTTGCTTGCGTTACGACAATTGAGCAGAAACAATGTCGCTGATGGTTATGTTCGCATGCTGCTGCGCGCACAAGCTTTTACACATAGCTTTGATTTTTCAGAATACCAAAAAGCATTACAGCAATTAACAGCCAGTCATGCATTTTTAGAACCACATGAAGGGAAATTAACTTTTTGATAGTGGCGACCGCAAGCATACCTCCCCTTTCACAACCAATTTAGAATTTTGTGGCTCCGGTAGAAAATAAGTTGAATACCCTGAAAAAAACGTTAGTAACGTTGCATCACTCAATGACGGAGCAATATCACTAAGTTGAGAAGTTTCACTATTATCTGCCTCAGGAAATTCCACTGGCGTCGCGGAGGCCGACGCAGAGTATTCATCATCTGTAGAAGGACTTATAACTTCATCCTTCCTATTTGAATTTTTATCTAAAGCTCCGAGAATCTCAACTAATCTTTTAGCAACAGGGCCTGCTTTTTTTGTTAACTTGCATTCCAGAAGAGCTTTACAAAAATTCTGATCTGCCTTCAAACGATCTAACATTTCTTCATTTTTTATGCACTCCTCAGATAAATAATTTTTCCAATCTTTTGATGTTCTGATCATAAAAGCGCCAATCAAAAATCTTTTCATTTCCATTTCAGAAGCTTTCATTAAAAATGCACTCATTTTTAAAAAACACCGATTTTTCGAATTCTTTTTTTTCGGATAAAGAAAAAATAGCTCTTGTACTTTATTCCATATATCGCTTTCAATATTCTTAATTTGAATATCCTTATAAGTAATGAATACCCACAAAAGGGCTGACAATTTTGTTGCTAATGCTGGATTTACACCATTTAATTGATCTACATCAAAAAGCGATCGATTGTTGCTATTAAATATTTTACGACGAACTCCTTGAACCTCATCCCTTGCATCGGCATCATCCATGGTAAGCATTAAACTGTAAGCATCTTGAATGTTTTTAAAAACCGTCGCTGCTCCATAACCTAGAGCGTCTCTAATAATCTTTAATTCTTCTGCATTAATATCAAAAATAGTTTTTTTAGATTTTCGCCTACGTTTCGTATCTGGTGATATCTCTCTATCTTCTTCACGAGTACGCTTTCTATTTTCTCTTCCTATTTCGCCTGCCATGTTAGCCTCCAACTTAAATTTTAAATATTAATTTTTACCTGATAATGATTTAGAAAGCAGTCTACAGGCGTTTTCTTAATAAAATATTAAAAGCACGGATAAAAATTGATTGGCGTTGAAAAATTGAAAAAGGGGGATGTTTGGCAAAAAAGATCATTGGAAAAGTAAATAATTTTTTAACCCAGTCATGGGCTGTCTTCTTCCGCAGAAGCCACTAATAAGGGTATTTCTTCTACATGTTCAGCTAACTCTACTTTTTCAATTTTATTAAAATGTGCACTAATCTTTCGGGAGGTGACATGCACTTCTTGCGTGTCTTCATGAGCTTGACGAATATGCTTGGCTAAATTATCCATACGAACTTTAAAACGCCCAAAGTCTTCACTTAATCCGTGCAGATGCTGCTGAATAATATGCACCTGTTTACGCGTGGCCACATCTTTAATCACTGCTCGCGCTGTGGTCAATATTGCCCACATGGTGGTAGGAGAGGCAATCCACACGCGCGCGCGTTGTGCAGCTTCTACCACATCAGGATAACGTGCGTGTATCTCCGCAAAAATCGCTTCTGCGGGTATAAACATCATCGCGCTGTCGGTGGTTTCTCCCGGCAGAATATATTTTTCTGCGATATCACGAATGTGTTTTTGAATATCTTTTTTAAATTGCGATTCCCAGCTTTGCCGCTGCACATCTGATGTACTCATATCTAACATTTGCCTGTAACTTTCAAGTGGGAACTTTGCATCAATCGCAATATTACCTGTGGGCTCTGGCAGCATGAGAAAACAATCCACGCGCTTGTTGTTGGATAAGGTATGCTGCAAAGCAAAATGTTGTTCTGGCAACACGTTGCGCACTAAATCTGCTAACTGTACTTCACCAAATGCACCGCGCGCGCGTTTGTCAGAAAAAATAGCTTGCAGGCTAACGACATTGGCTGATAGCTCCGTGATTTTTTTCTGTGCTTCATCGATCAATGCCAAACGTTTGACAACGTCTGTGAAGGTAGCGGTGGTTTTTTCAAATCCTTCAGACAAACGTTTTTCCACTTGTCCGCTGATTTCTTTGAGGCGTTGATCTGTGCTTTGTGTGAGCTGTTCAACGCGTTGATTTAATGTGGTGGTATGTTGATTGAGTATCTGCGTCATTTGACGGCTGACATCAGTGATATTGCTACGCACGCTTTCTTGTAATATTTTGAGTGCATTCAGTTGGTGTTCGTCAAATTGCGTGCGTGCTTGTTGTTGTGCCTGTTGCTGTTCGTTGAGTAAACGATTGACGCTTTCGATGAGATGTTGTTGGTTGCGATCGCGTTCTTCCAGACGTGTTAGCATCGTTGAAAGGTTTCTGATATCCTCGCCGTTTCGTGATTGACGGAGAGCAATGACGAGGGCAATGAGACAAATGAGGGATACCAGAAAAACAAGTAGAAAATTGATAGTCATCATTAATTATTCAAAAAATTTACCACAGAGGCTCAGAGACGCAAAAACACAGAGAAAAGATTAAAAAAACAAAATTTAAGCATGTTATCTTTTAAAAATTTTCTCGTTTTTTTCTGTGCCTCTGTGTCTCTGTGGTAATAATGTTTTTATTTAATTTCACAATCTCAAGCAACACATGAAAATACTCATCAGCAATGACGATGGCGTTTACGCCGAAGGGATTCGGGTACTCGCCGAGCATTTAAAAACCATCGCCACCACACGTATTGTCGCGCCCGATCGCAACCGCAGCGGTGCCAGCAACTCCCTCACCTTAGATCGCCCCATTCGCGTTAAAACGCTGGCAGATAATAGCATCAGTGTCGAAGGCACACCTACTGATTGTGTGCATCTGGCGATCACAGGCCTGCTTGAGCATCGTCCCGACATGGTGGTATCCGGCATCAATGAAGGTGCTAATTTAGGCGATGATATTTTATATTCAGGCACAGTCGCCGCTGCCATCGAAGGCCGTTTTTTGGGATTACCCGCGATGGCATTCTCTCTGGCTGAACGTGGCAATCGCCCTATCAATCAATATCACTATGAAACAGCAGGTGCGGTCGCAATACGTTTAGTGAAACGTTTACTCGTGACACCTCTGCCTGCTGGCACCATTTTAAACGTCAATGTACCCAATATTCCGTTGGCAGAATTACAGGGATTTGAAATTACGCGCCTGGGCACGCGACATATTGCAGAACGCACGATTGCGCAGGTGGATCCACGCGGCCATCCGATTTATTGGGTGGGGCCAGCAGGTCACGAACAAGATGCGGGTCCAGGGACTGATTTTCATGCAATCAATACGAATAAAGTTTCTATTACGCCGTTGCAAATAGATCTCACGCAATACAAAGCATTTGAACCGTTATCTAAATGGATTGAGGAGTTATAAATAATGTTTGTAATATTTGTAAAGGTTGTGATTTAACACAGAGCCACAGAGTACACAGAGTTAATACAGAGAAAAGATGAGAAAACATAAATTCAAAAACATATAAAGATTTTGATTTTAATGTTTCCCTCTGTGTGTTTTCTCTGTGTACTCTGTGGCTCTGTGGTAAATAACAAACTTTGGTGAAATACCAAAAATATATAAGGAAACAAAACATGCGTCTATTCTCACACCTTTATCGCCACATGATTCGCTGGGCTAAGTACAAACATGCACAATATTATTTAGCTGCAGTCAGTTTTGCTGAATCATCTTTTTTTCCCATTCCACCCGATGTGATGTTAGCACCGATGTCGCTGGCGAAACCTGATCGCGCATGGTGGTATGCCACCATCACCACTGTTGCTTCAGTATTAGGCGCGCTATTTGGTTATGTGATTGGGATGTTTTTTATACAGTGGGTAGAACCGTTAATTATCCAAGTGGGTTACATGGAAACCTATCAACAAGTCCAAGGCTGGTTTGGTAAATGGGGCGCGTGGATCATGTTTATCGCGGGCTTTTCTCCTATTCCGTTTAAACTATTTACGATTGCAGGTGGTGCATTACATACGGCGCTCATACCATTTTTGATTGGCTCCATCATTGGGCGCGGCATGCGTTTTTATCTGGTTGCGGGGTTAATGCGTTGGGGGGGAGAAAAAATGCATTTGTGGTTGGAGCGCTTTGTGGATTTGATTGGATGGTCAGTGGTAGGGCTTTGTGTGGTTGGGTATGGGGTTTATTTGACTGTGTAGCACTCTTTAGATTGTTATTTAACACAGAGCCACAGAGTACACAGAGTAAAACACAGAGTAAAAATTAAAACATATAAAATCATGGAAACTGAAAAAGATCCTCGAACCGAAGCAATTATTGCTGCTGCAATGGAGGTTCATAGTAAACTTGGACCTGGGTTGCTAGAATCAGCTTATGAAGAATGTTTATGTCATGAGCTTAAATTAAGAGGCATTCCATTTGTTCGTCAAGTTCCTTTACCAATTAAATATAAAGGTATTCAACTTAAAAATGGATATCGTATAGACTTAATTATAAATGATGAAATCCTTGTGGAATTAAAATCAGTTGAAGGAATTCACCCAATCCATAAGGCTCAACTACTTACTTATCTTAAATTAACCGGAAAGAAAGTAGGTTTATTAATTAATTTTTGTGTTTCAAGCTTAAAAGATGGAATTATTCGCAGAGTACTATAGTAGCAACACCTAAATCTTTTCTCATGTTTTCTCTGTGTTGACTCTGTGTACTCTGTGGCTCTGTGATAAAAAACAAACATGACATCATTTCCAAAGATCATCTATAGCTTACTTCTGCTCTTCCTGGTGAGCTGCACCACCACCGAAGCACCGGTGATCGACGGCTGGAAACAAAGCAACGCACAAAGCAGCGACTATCGTGTGCAACGCGGCGATACGGTGTATTCCATCGCGTGGGCGTTTAATACGGACTATAAGCAATTAGTAAAAGCAAATAATCTCCACGAACCTTATGATCTAAAACCGGGCGAAATGTTGAAGATGGCTGGTGGAGGAAATGCTTTTCCTGGGAGCGCGGACGGCTCGTCCGCAAAGATTGCGAAGCAATCTAGAATGAATTCACAAGCTAAAAATAAGCCTCATATTCTTCCAGGAAAAAACATGAATCGTGAAACAACGATTCGTGCGGACGAGCCGTCCGCGCTCCCAGCAGAAACAGTTTACACGCCACCAACCACGCCTACAGGCAAATGGCAATGGCCAACTAAAGGCAAAGTCGTGCGCAAGTTTGCACCTGCTTCTGGCAGCAAAGGCATTGATATTTCCGGCACGTTTGCACAACCTATCATCGCCACAGCCGCTGGAAAAGTCGTTTACACAGGCGCAAGCCTGCCAGGCTACGGTAATTTAGTGATCGTCAAACATAATGATAATATCTTAAGCGCTTATGCATTTAACAAATCTATCGCCGTGAAAGAAGGCCAGGCGGTACAAGCCGGACAAACTATCGCACAAATGGGCAAAAATGATGCAGGAAAAGCACTGCTGCATTTTGAAATTCGCAAAGATGGCAAGCCAGTTAATCCGATGCAGTATTTACAGAAAAACTAAATATGACCCCAAGAATAACTCTCCTCAACCCTCAACTTGCCAATCAAATCGCAGCAGGCGAAGTGATAGAGCGCCCTGCGTCTGTCGTCAAAGAATTACTCGAAAATAGCTTAGATGCAAATGCCACACAAGTTGAGATCACCATCGAAGGTGGTGGTAGTCAACGTATCTGCATTCGCGATAATGGCTGCGGGATTCACAAAGATGATTTGACGTTAGCCTTAAGTCGTCATGCCACAAGCAAAATCAATTCACTGGAACAATTAGAACAAGTCAAAAGCTTAGGCTTTCGTGGAGAAGCACTCGCAAGCATCGCCTCAGTCTCGCGACTCACGTTAAGTTCCAGGCCTGAAAACGAGCCCACTGCCTGGCAATTACAAGTAGAAGGCCGTGATCCCGAGATCAATGTACAACCTGTGGCGCATCCACCTGGTACGACGATTGATGTGCGGGATTTATTTTTCAATACACCTGCACGTCGAAAATTTCTACGGACTGAAAAAACAGAAAGCACACATATTTATGATCGAGTGGCGCAGATTGCTTTGGGATGTTTTCCTGTGGGGTTTACCTTAAAACAGCAACAAAAAGTGTCTTTGCAATTGCCTCCTGCATTGACGTTAGAACAACGTGAACAACGTGTGGCGAAAATTTGTGGCGAAGCGTTTATGCAGGAAGCATTAGCGATTGAGCTAGAAGATTTTGGCACATTGAAACTTTCGGGCTGGATTGCATTACCCACATTTATGCGCAGCCAGGCAGACCTGCAATATTTTTACGTAAACGGTCGATTGGTGCGGGATAAGTTAGTCTCACATGCGATTCGTCAGGCATACAAAGATGTGCAGTATGGTGATAGACATCCAGCTTATGTGTTGTATTTAACGATTGATCCTGCTGAAGTTGATGTGAATGTGCATCCCACAAAGAGTGAAGTAAGATTCCGAGAAAGTCGGCAAGTGCATGATTTTTTATTTAGAAATTTGCAGAGGATTTTAGCATCGCCCGTTTCTCAATCTGATGTATTGGCACCATCAGAGCCGCGATTATTATCCGAGCCGCAATTATCATCAGAGCCGCGACCGCAAGGGAGCGTTGCCGACGATTCAGATAATAAATTAGTTTCACGTGAGTCAAATAATGCCATTTTTAATTCAAGCGTTGCCGAAGTTGAAAATATTAACGACATTTCTCAACACTCGAACAATGCATCTTCAACATTTCCTCTTCATAAAAAACAAAGCATCTTCTCTTTACCCAAACAACATCCATTACCTTTAATGGTGCGTGAAGAGATGGCGGTTTATCAGGAGCTGACGCAAGATGTTGCTGAGAACGCAGATGGTTTTGCTAGGAACGTAGATGGTTTTGCCGGGAGCGCGGGCGGCCCGCCCGCAAGAGATTGCGCAGCAAGCGATGCAGGCCTTCGGCCTGCCTATGCGGACGAGCCGCCCGCGCTCCCAGCAAAAGCGTCTCTACTCGCGGCTCACTCTCTAGGCTATGCCCTCGGCCAGCTACATGGCATTTATATTCTTGCTGAAAACGCACAAGGTCTGGTCATCGTAGACATGCACGCAGCACATGAACGCATTTTGTACGAACGCATGAAAGCTGCACACGCAGCAGGCAAAATAGAAACTCAAACTTCTCTCATCCCCTTAACTTTTACTGTTACCGAAAAAGAAGCAGAGTATTTATTGGAGACTCAACATGCTTTTGAAGAATTAGGATTGGGGATAGAACAAATCGCCCCCACGACATTTATCATCCGCCATTCCCCTGCTCTGTTTAAAAATATCGATATTGTCCAGCTGACACGGGACGTGCTATCAGATTGGATGGCAGAAGAAGATAGCCATCGTATTCAACATACGCTACATGAAATTTTAGGAAATATTGCGTGTAAAAGTGCGAAGCAAGCGCATCATCAACTCAGCATCCCAGAAATGAATGCTTTATTACGTGATATGGAAAAAACCGATCGCAGTGGGCAGTGTAATCATGGCCGCCCTACTTGCAGAGAGTTCTCTATGAAAGAGTTAGATAAGTTATTTTTGCGGGGGAGGTGAGCGTTTAATGCCATTAGCTTATGGACGCAACTAAAGCTACTGGCTTTTTGGAGAGCTTGGTTCTCCATTAATACTAGAATGCTCAGGACCCAAACCAGATCTTAGCCAACCTGCGAGCTTTAGAGCGACTCCCGAACTAGCTGGCGCTTTTTCTTTTACGGGAGCTACTGCTGCTGAGCCTCTTTTTTCAGAGTCAGAACGCGATGGTCCCTCTGCACCTTCTGGTGAAACTGAAGGTTCTAATTCTTTGCTATGTTTATGAGGGGTAGCTGATGGCCCACTTGTTGTTTCATCTTCAGAAATTGATGATGGTCCTCCTCCTACGCCTTCCGTCGAAACCGAAGATTCTTCTGCTAATCTTGCTACTAATTTCACCTCAAGCTCAAGAAAAGATGTAGATAGCTTAACTTGAATATCACTCTCATCTTCTGTTAAGTTCAAGTTACATATTTTTTCAAATATTTTGGCTTTTGATTTAGCGAATTCAGAATCAATGGGTCCTTTTGCCTTAAGCAACTGTGCTATTTCATGTTGTATTTCACCTATTTCTCCAGCCTTATAGATTGCTGAATACGTTGCTGATCTTGCTTTTAAATTTTCCCGAAGTTCACCAACACATTTAGATAACTTACCCTGAACATCCCTCTCCTCTTCTGTTAAGTTTAAGCTAGATATTTTTTTAGATATTTCAGATATTTTGGCTTCTACGGATTCAGCGGATTTAGGATCAATAGGTTTTCCTTCTTGAAGTAATTGATCTATTTCAGAAAATATTTCACCTATCCTTCCAGCTCTATGAACTTCTAAAAAGTCTTGTTTAACCCGATCTAGTTGCTTCTCTGGGCGTTGATAATATTCGGGTTGCTGATCGTATAATGAAATGTTCGCAATACGGCCAAAGGGAGAGCCGCTCTCCCAACTTACTTGTGAAAGCAAATCTGTAATTTCTCCCTTTTGAAGCAAGTCCTTAATTGTTTTTTCTTTCATCATGCCCTTACTGCTTTTATCTCCTTTAAGCGACTTATTCCATACCGAAAGCAAGTTATTCCATGGACGTGCTGGCATATTAATATCTCGCCCACCAATATCATCTCCGCTTAGCGAAACTCCCTTAGCTTGAAGCAGCCCTAACGCTACACTCACTTTAGTTCGCCGTGAGCTACCGGGGAAATGCTTCATTTCTAGTTCCTTCAATTCCAAGTTTGGCATGCGCAAAAGTCTGGTCAGCAATGTTTGTAACTGATCAACCTTTGCCGAATCTTCACTAAAAGTGGGGTCACCTTCTTTCACAAACTTATCAGTAATATTAATTCTCTCAAGCTTCCCCAGTGCCTCATCAGAGAGCTTTGCATATTTTTCTAGGGTTCCTAGGGTTCTCTCAGCTGCCATAAATCACCTCTTGTTTATTTTCTATTAATGTCATTATTTGAATAATGACTACTTTCCACTTCATTGTAACCCAGAAAGCTTAAAAAACTCTTAAGCCCCCTACTCTGCCTCTCCAAACCGATTCGCAATTAAATTCTCGACCGCTTCCATCGCCACTATTTCATCATCACCTGTGACTTCTACATCAAGCTCTGTGCCTTTGCTGGCTGCTAACATCATCACACCCATGATGCTTTTACCATTTACGGTATGATCATTTTTTTTCAGCAAAATTTCTGAACCATAACGGCTGGATAAATGAACTAGTTTGGCAGCAGCACGTGCGTGTAGCCCAAGCTTATTGACGATTTGAATTTTTTTAGTTAGCACACACAGTTCTCCAAAAGTTGGTGGATTACGAAACAAAAAACGTTTCTAATCCCCCCTACGTTTCACAAACCATAATCCCACACTGACCACCGCTGCAAGCTTTTTCAGCAAGCTGTGGTAAATCCAGATCTGGGTAATTCATCACGCGAATTAACATGGGTAAATTCAGCCCGGTGACAATACGCGTTCCTTCGCAGTCCTTAATGTTGTTGGCAATATTGCTGGGTGTTGACCCAAACAAATCCGTCAAAATAAGCACGCCATCGCCTTGGTTTAAAGCACATACGACTTTTTTTAATTTTGGAATTAAGACTTCAGGGTCAGCATTAGGCTCTAGTTCTACTGTGGCAACAGGTAACGGTAATTCACTGTTAAATGTTTGCTTCACAGCATTGAGTAATGCGCTGCCAATTTCATTGTGACTGATGATTAAAATATTTACACTCATAAAGCCCGGTGATGATTGTTGAGAAATATCTGATGATTATTTTGCCCTTTTTGCAATAGTGCATAGTTTCTCACCATTGCTTCCAGGAGTACATCACAAGGACGTCCTCCCGATACCGATAGAGAAAAACAGGGCACGGTAATATCTAACAATGACCAGGGTGTGGGGTCACAGGCGAGTATATCAAGTACAGGAGATTTTTTTAGGTGTACAACAAAAGATAATTCTTTTTGGGCTAAGACAGCTTGATCGCCAAACATCGCTTTGATATCTAAAATACCTACATCGCGGATGGCGAGATAGTGTTGAAGTAATTTAGGAGGTCGGCCAACAAGGATATCCCCTCCCCCGGAGCTTTTTTTATCTTTTATATCCCCTCTCCCGGAGCTGTTTTGCGAGGGGAGAGGGTTAGGGTGAGGGTATGTTTTTAAAGGGAGGGGGTGTAAAGGTTGGCTTTTATTATTTTTAATATCTCTTGCGGGCAAGCTGCCCGCGCTCCCAGGGAAAAACTCAATCGCATCATCCGCAATCAGTGCATGACCACGGCTGATCAGCGAGAGCGCAAGATCGCTCTTGCCAATCCCGCTCTTGCCAATCAACAGCACGCCCACATCATATACGCTGATAAAAACGCCGTGTGTCACCACTATACCCATCGCCTTTGAAGGAGCTGAGTATATTTGCGCATTGTTCAAGGGACACATCTTACTGCTGATGACCCATATGCAGCTCTTTATATTTTTCTAACTGCCGCGCTAATTTAGGCACTAATGTGTCGACGCTTTTATACATATCGTCAGTCTGTGCTCTGGCACAAATAGGTGCAATACCCGGCAGATGAAGCTCTGCTTCTGCTGTGTGTACTAACCCTTCCACATTAAAAACCACTTTCACGTCTGTGATTTTTGGTGCGAGCTTATACAAGCGTTGAAATT
>Ga0206941_10117_pt1 | contig 23632 bp, 12 predicted proteins | sample Alteio_BWOrgHeat_9_FD_153251 | JGI IMG/M metagenome (GOLD analysis project Ga0206941, IMG submission 153251) | Enriched cells from forest soil in Barre Woods Harvard Forest LTER site, Petersham, Massachusetts, United States -... | ecosystem: Environmental > Terrestrial > Soil > Temperate forest >...
CGGTCTCGCCAAGGTCATGTCCAAGATGGGCATCAGCGTCGTCGACAGCTATCGCGGCGCGCATCTTTTCGACGCCATCGGACTTTCGCAGGCCGTCATCGACAAGTGCTTTCCCGGCGTTCCCGCTCCCATCGGCGGATATGGTTTCGAGCAATTCGACGCGCAGGTGCGCCAACTCTGGAGATCCGAGCCCGTGCCCGCCGAATCACTCGACGCAGAAGCCGCCATAGTCTCCGCCACGCAGGTACGCGATCTGCCCGAGCGTGATGATGGGGGAGTGCAGCGAAAGGCCGGGAAGTTTTTCGCGGATCTCGAGGATGTGCGGCCACGGACCGAGGCGGGTGTGCATTTTGAAAACGACGGCCTCGCGCAGCGGGTCAATGGGAGGATTGGTTACCTGGGCGAAGCGCTGGCGGAAGAAGGCATAGATCGGACGCGGCGCGCGTGCCAGCGGGGCAAGCGCGGTGTCGTCGCCCATGGACCACACGGCGTCTTTGCCCTCGGCGGCCATGGGCGCGAGAATCATGCGCACGTCTTCACGCGTGAAACCGAAGCGATGCTGGAATCGGTTGAGCTCGGCGACGCCGAGCGGCGGCAGCGGATCGGGCGCGTCTTCAAGGGGAACGTCGAGCTGAATGAGGTCCTGATAGTGGCGCTTCTGATCGTAGACGCGGAGGACTTCGTCGTTTTCAAAGAAGCGATGGAAGTCGAGATCGGCGACGATCATCTGGCCGGGGCCGAGGCGGCCGCTGTGGATGATGCGATCGGGGTCCATGTCGACGAGGCCGGCTTCGGATCCGGCGAAGACAAGGCCTTCTTCGTCGAGAGCGAATCGACAGGGGCGCAGGCCGTTGCGATCGAGGATGGCGCCGACCTGGCGGCCGTCGGTGAAGGCGAGGGCGGCGGGACCGTCCCAGGGTTCCATGCAATCGCCGCTGTATTGCAGGAACGCGGAACTATTGCCGGGATTGGCCGGGGGGACAAGCATGCGCACGGCTTCGCCGACGGTGCGGCCGTTGTGAGCGAGGAGCTCGACGATTTCATCGAGCGACGTGGAGTCGGAGCCGCCCTCGCTCAGGATGGGATAGAGATCGAGGGGCAACGTGGCGGCGCGGGCTTCCATGCGGGCGCGATTTCCCCAGATGGTGTTGATTTCGCCGTTGTGGGCAAGAGTGCGGAAGGGTTGGGCGCGGCTCCACGAAGGGAGCACGTTGGTGGCGTAGCGCTGGTGGAAGAGCGCGAATGGAGTTTTGAATTCGGGGTTGGCGAGGTCGGGATAGAAATCGGCAAGCAGGCGGCCGGCGCAGAGCGCTTTGTAGACCATGATGCCGGCGGAGATGCTGCACACATAGCCGGGCCGTTGGGAGCGCTCAAACTGCTTGCGGGCGAGATAGAGGCGGCGGTCGAATTGGCGCGCGTTTTCGGCGGTGATGAGGACGTGCCAGATGGGGGGACGGGTGGACTCGGCAATTTCGCCGAGGACTTCGGGGCGGACGGGCACGGGGCGCCAGGCGAGGACGTGGAGTTCCTGCGCGGCGAGAGCAGCGTCAAGCTCGGCGCGCGAATCGGTGTCGTCGCTGGAAAGGAACACGACGGCAACACCCAGCGGATCGTCGGAGGCGAGGACCTGGCGGGTTTCGCGAAGCAGCCATGCGCGGGGGATAGCAGTAGTTACGCCGACGCCGTCGCTGGATTTGCCGTCGGCGGCGACGGCGCCGCGATGGGCGAGACGCGCGAGGGCGGTGAGGGCGTGGCGGAGGATGGCGTGGGAAGGCACGGCCGAGAGATGCGCAACAAAACCGACGCCGCAACTTTCGGAATCGAATCGGGGATCCAGGAGACTGCCGTCGACGTAGGACGGACAAGGCGCCGGAAGACCATTCACAGCCCTCGTCGGGGAGGACGAACGCGGAGGGTTGGAAAAAGTATGACGAAATGACCCCATACACAAATATACGATTTTTTGTTTGTGAATTCAGCGGGAGGTTCATTCGGGACGGAAGGATACGGGGCGGTTTTGTTGCATGCAAAGACAGCAAGTCAGCGCCGCTGTGCGGCGTAGCGAGTCAGCGAGTCAGCCTTGAATCGAGTGCTGAGCTTGAGGGCGAGTGCTGGTGACGTAATGCTACTTACGGTGGTTGTGGCGCTGGGAGCGGGCGCGGACGCCGTCTTCGAGATCGCAGGCTGCATTTACGAGCGCGATGTGGGAGAAGGCCTGGGGGAAGTTGCCGACGAGGCGTTTCTGGCGGACGTCATATTCTTCGGAGAGCAGGCCGAGGTCGTTGCGCAAAGTGAGCAGGCGTTCGAAGAGCGCGCGTGCGTCGTCGAGGCGGCCAATGGCCTTGAGGCTGCTGACCATCCAGAAACTGCAGGCGAGGAAGACGCCCTCGCCGGGCGGAAGTCCGTCCTGCGCTTTGGAGGTGTCGTAACGCAGAACGAGGCCGTCGCGCATCAATTCGCTCTCGATGGCTTCGACGGTGCCTTTGACGCGCGGATCTGTGCCGGGCAGGAAGCCGACCTGGGGCATAAGGAGGAGGCTGGCGTCGAGCTCTTCATAGCCGTACGCCTGCACGAAGCTGTGTTTGGTGGCGCTGAAGCCTTTGGCGCAAATGTCGGCGTGAATCATGTCGCGGAGCGCCTCCCATTTCTCGACGGGGCCGTTGTAGTTGAGTTGCCGGGCGAGTAGCACGGCGCGATCGAAGGCCACCCAGGCCATCATCTTGGAATAGGTGAAATGGCGCGGGCCGCCGCGGTTCTCCCATATGCCCTCGTCGGGGTCGCGCCAGATCGTTTCGAGATGATCGAGCAAGAGGGCCAGCACGCGGAAGTCGCGTTCGGAGTGGCGCGCCATGCTGTGCTGAGCGTGGAAGAAGCAATCGAGCACTTCGCCGTAGATGTCGATCTGCACCTGGCCCGCGGCGGCGTTGCCGATGCGCACGGGACGCGAGTTCTCGTAGCCGGGGAGCCAGCCCACTTCCCACTCGATTAGCTGCCTCTGGCCCTCGATGCCGTACATGATCTGCACCTGCTCGGGGCTGCCGGCGAGGGCGCGCAAGAGCCAGTCCTGCCACGCTTCGGCTTCAGCGAAGTAGCCGCCGTTGATGAGAGCAAGCAGGGTGAACGTGGTGTCGCGAAGCCAGCAGTAACGGTAGTCCCAGTTGCGTACGCCGCCGATGGATTCGGGAAGAGACGTGGTGATGGCGGCGACGATGCCGCCGGTGGGGCGAAAGGTCATGGCTTTGAGGGCCATGAGGGAGCGCTCGACGGCTTCGCCGTACCGGCCCTTGTATTTGAGGCGCCGGCTCCATCGCCGCCAGAAGTGTTCGGCGTCTTTGAGGGCCTGTTCGGGATCGATGGGATCAGGGTCGGGAAGATGAGACGGACCGTAGGTCAGCGTGAACCAGACCCGATCGCCTCTGTTGACGGTGAAGTCGGCCACGGTCTTGAGATCTTCGCCGTGGACGGGGACGGACGCGCGCAGGACCGCGAGGTTTGGTCCGGCGATGGCGCGGATGCCCTTGTCGATGGCTGTTACCCAGGGCACGGTGCGGCCGTAATCGAAGCGGAGGGCGAGTTCCATGCGCACGTCGAGATGGCCGCGCACGCCCCGAACGATGCGGACCACGTCGGAGAATTTTTCGCGAATGGGCATGAAGTCGATGAGGCGGATGGAGCCCTGAGGGTGTTCGAAAGTGGTTTCGAGGATCAGCGTGTGGTTGCGGTAGCGCCGGGTGCTTGTCCATTCGCAGTCGCAGCAGGAGATCTTCCAGTAGCCGTTGTCTTCGGTTCCGAGGAGAGACGCGAAACAGGCTTCGGAAGAGAAATGGGGCCAGCAGAGCCAGTCGATGGAGCCGTTCCTGTCAACCAGGGCCGCGGTTTCGCAGTCGCCGATGAGAGCGTAGTCTTCGATTTTTCCGGGCATGGTATTTATTGCTCGCGATAGTTGCGCATGAGGCCGCCGTCGACGACGAAGGTCGAGCCGGTGATGTAGGAAGCGTCGTCGGAGGCAAGAAAGGCGACCAGGCCGGCAACATCTTCAGGGGTGCCCATGCGGCCCAGAGGGATGTTGGCGAGAAGCGCGTTGAGCTTGGGTTTGTCTTCGAGAAGCGACTTGTTGATGGGCGTGACGATGGCGCCGGGGGCCACGTTGTTGACGGTGATGCCCAGGGGGCCGAGTTCGACGGCGAGGTCGCGCATGAGCATGCGCATGCCGCCCTTGCTGCAGCAGTAGGTGGCGAAGCCGGGAAAGACCATGTCTTCGTGGACGGAGCTGATGTTGATGATGCGGCCCGGCTTCTTTGCATCGCGCAGCCGACGCACGAAGGCCTGAGAAAGAAAGAACGCCCCGCGCAGGTTGACGGCCATGACCTTGTCGTAGTCGGCCTCGGTGGTGTCGCAGAAGTCGGACTTCTTTTCCATGCCGGCGTTGTTGACGAGGATGTCGGCTGAACCGAATTGCGACCATGCGGTTTCGACCAGCTTGCAGATATCTTCTTCGCGGGTGACATCGGCCTGCACGATCGCGCCCTGACCGCCGGCCTGTTCGATGGCGCGCTCGGTTTCTTCGGCGCCTTCGGGGGTGCCGACATAGTCGACGATGACCCGGGCTCCTTCGCAGCCGAGGCGTTTGGCAATTCCCTGCCCTATGCCGGAGCTGGCTCCGGTGACGATGGCGACTCTTCCCTGCAAACCATGCATGCGGTCCTCCGTGGTGGCGGTGGTTGCTGTCCCTGAAAGTTGGATGCGGGGGACGATGACGGCGCGTTGAGGATCGTGCTTTCCCACCCTAGCGGACCAAAAACAGAGACGTCCGCTAGGATGGGGCACCCGACGTTGTGGGTGCTACAAAACTTGTCGCGCATCTGAGGTCGAAGATTAGGGTGTTTGTTGCAACTCGATTACGCGGCGCTGCAACTGCTGCGCATCGAAGGGCGCTCGTACCTTGGCGTCGTTGTCGAAGTAGACGTAGATGTCGCGGGCCTCTGCCGCGGGGCCGTTGATCAAGCTGGCTTTTCTGCCGTCGTCCGCTTCCCTGCCCCTGGACCACTGCACGACGCGGCGAGCCCAGGCGTTGATGGCGTCGCTGTCGTATCCGCTCACGTAGAGTTGCTCGCTGCCGTGCAGGCGGCAATAGACGAAATCAGAGGTCAGGTCCATGAGCAGGGGCCATTCGACGGTATCGGCGGCGACGAGGCCGATGTCGTGCTTGCGGAGCAGGGCGATGAACTCCTCGCAGACAAAAGTTTCGTTGCGAATCTCGATGGCGTGGCGCAGCGGGCGGTCCTGCCTGACGTTGAACCAGGCGCGGCCTTCGAGGCGATCTTCATGGCGCCTGGCAAGACGGGCTGCCTGCCTGTGGGTGCGGGGCAGGATGGAAAAGAAGGCGTCGAAGCGCGGCGGATCCCACTTGAAGTTGGCTGGGAGCTGCCACAGGATCGGTCCGAGTTTCTGTTTGAGCCGCAAGATGCCCTGGGCGAAGAAATTGGCCAGCGGCGCTTCGACCTGCTGCAGGCGGCGCATGTGGGTGATGAAACGCGGACCCTTGACGGAGAAGACGAATTCGGGCGGGGTCTCTTCGTACCAGCGCTCGAAACTCGCCGGCCGCTGGAGGGAATAGAAGGAGCCGTTCAATTCGATGGAATTGAAACAGTGCGATGCGAATTCGAGTTCGCGGCGCTGGGCTAGGCCGGGCGGGTAAAAGTCTCCGCGCCAGCCCTTGTATCGCCAGCCGGAGATGCCGATTCGGATGTCGCCTGGGGCGCTCATCGCGCCTAGCGCCAGGCGCGGCCGAGAGCGGCGAGCATGGAGGTTACAAATGAAAGGCCTCGCCTGGTGTCGGGGTGGATCAGGCGGCGGAAGAGCTGCCAGAGAGAGGGCGGACGGCTCTCGCGGCGCTGGGTCTCCATGGCGGTGTATGCCTCGCGGGCGAGGTTCGAGATGGGCTCGGGGTCGAAACTGCCCACCATCTGCCCGACGGCGATGACGTGACGCAGGGCGTTGATGTTGACTGGCTCGGCGGCGTATCGGGCGGCGAGGCTGGCGATGGTGTCGCGGGCGCGGATGGCTCCGTGCAGGGCGTCGAGGATGCCCTGCTTGTGGGCCTCTTCGAGGAGGTCGTAGGCGACGAGCAGGGCTTCGGCGTGCTCGCTGGGAGCGGCGGCGAGACGGCGCTGGAGTTCGGTGCGCGGGTCGGCTTTGGCGGGGGTGAATGCGATCGGCTCTGCCATTGTTGGCTCCTTGCTGCTGGCTTCCAGCTCTCTGACCGAATTGATTTGTTCTGGTCGAGTTTCGTGCTATCCCAGGTTAGGCGCAAGAACAAAGACGCGCCGAACCTGGGGCACCCATATTTTTCGTATCGGTGGCTTTGTTCTTCGCACCGATTCCCTCTTTGCGCCGCTCCGGAATTGTTCAGAAGGAACCATGGTCCTCAGATTCATGGTCTTTAGACTTTGGTGGTTTGGATTTGGACTAGACGAGCGCTGCCGTTGGCGCCGGGCAGCGAGTAGTCGGCGCGCTTCCATTTGCGTTCTACTTCTACGCCTGTCTGCGGGGTGGGATGGCCGTGGCGAAAATTTTCGGGCGGGAGCGGATTGGGGCCTGTTTCCCCGACGACCGTCATGCTGACTGAAATCTCCTTGTAGGCCGGGGTGTGGGTGTCGCGATCGACGTCCGATCCCGTGAGGCGGTTGACGGGTTGGGTGATGGAGTTGAGCGGCATGTAGAGCTGATCGCCCTCGACGCGATCGGTGACGACGACGGGGACGGTCGCTTCACCGTACTGGCTGCGCAGCTTGACCACGCTGCCGCTTTCGAGACCCCGGCGGGCGGCGAGTTCGGGAGAGACCTCGACGAAATTGCGGGGCGTGATCTCGCGAATTCCCTTGCTGCGATAAGTCATTGCCCCCTGTTCAAAATGTTCGAGCAGGCGGCCGTTATTCAAGTGATGGTTGAACTCTGAGGACTTCACTTCGCAGGGTTCGATCCATTCGATGGGATGGAACTTCGCCTTGCCGTCGGGAAACGGGAATCTCTCGGTGAACAGGAGGGGCGAGTCCTTGCCGTTCTTTTCTACCGGCCATTGCAGGGTGTTGTAGCCCTCGAGGCGGTCGTAGGTGACACCGGCGAAGATGGGCGTGAGCGAGGCGCACTCATCCATGATCTGAGAGGGGTGGGTGTAGCGCCAGCCGGCACCAAGACGATTGGCGATGTCGCGAATGATTTCCCAGTCGGGTTTGGAGTCGCCGAGAGGCTCAAAGGCGCGATAAAGCCGCTGGATGCGGCGTTCGGTGTTGGTGAAGGTTCCCTCTTTTTCGAGAGAGGGCGAGGCGGGCAGGATGACGTCGGCGAAGCGCGCGGTCTCGGAGAAGTTGACGTCCTGAACGATGAAGAAATCGAGCATGGAGAGGGCGGAGCGCACGTCATTGGCATTGGCATCGGAGGTGATGGTGTCTTCACCCTTGATGTACATGCATTTGAGCTTGCCGTCGTGGATGGCGCGGATCATTTCGTGATTGTCGAGCCCGTTTTTTGCAGGAAGCTTGACACCCCAGCCGGCTTCGAATTTCTTGCGCACCTCTTCGTCTTCGACGGGCTGATAGCCGGGAAATGTGTTGGGCATGGAACCGAAATCGCTGGCGCCCTGCACGTTGTTGTGGCCCCGGAGCGGATAGGCGCCTGCTCCGGGACGCATGTAATTGCCGGTGAGAAGAAGCAGGTTGGAGATGGCGGTCGAGGTGTCGGAGCCGCCGCAGTGCTGGGTGACACCCATGGCCCAGAGAATGCAGACACCGTCGGCCTGGTGAATCTCGGTGGCGATTTTTTTAATGGTCTCGGACGAGAGTCCAGTCACACGTTCAGAGAATTCGAGCGTGTATTGCTGAAGTGAATTTTTATATTCCTCGAAGCAGTTGACCCAGCGGGCGATGAAGTCGGGCTTGTGCCATCCCTGATCGTAGATGTATCTGGCGACGGCGTTGATCCAGACGGCGTCGGTAGAGGGCTCGGGGCGAATGAAGAGATCGGCGCGGCGGGCCATCTCGTGCTTGCGGATGTCGGCAACGATGAGGCGCTGGCCGCGGTGCTTGTGAGATCGCTTGATGCGCGTGGCGAGAACGGGATGGCTCTCGGCGGTGTTGGAGCCGATGATGAGGACGAGGCCGGCTTTTTCGATGTCGGCAATGGAGCCGGTGTCGCCGCCGTAGCCGACGGTGCGCTTGAGGCCCATGGTGGCGGGGGTCTGGCAGTAGCGGGAGCAGTTGTCGATGTTGTTGGTGCCGATGACGGCGCGGGCGAGCTTCTGCATCAGGTAGCTCTCTTCGTTGGTGCATTTGGAAGAGGCGATGAAGGCCAGCGCGTCGGGTCCATGTCTTTTTTTGATTTTGGAGAAGGTGTCGGCGATCAAGGTGAGGGCTTCGTCCCAGGTGGCTTCACGGAATGCGTCGGGGGCGTGCTCGCTCTTGACGCGGATCAGGGGTGTGACGAGACGGTCGGGGGCGTTGACGTAGTCCCATGCGAATTTGCCCTTGATGCAGGTGGAAATGCCATTGGCGGGGCCGTGAGCGGGTTCGATTTTGAGGATGTGGCGGTCGCGCGTCCAGACATCGAAGGAGCAGCCCACGCCGCAATAGGTGCACACCGTCTTGGTGCGCTTGACGCGCGCTTCACGCATAGCCGATTCGACGGTGGAGACGGCAAGGATGGGGCCGAAGCCGGTCTCGGGCTCGATGGCTTTTACCACTTCGATCATGTGATCGAGCGCCTGGGGCGGCAGGCCGGTGAGGAATCCGGCGCGGCCGAGCATGCTTTTTTCCATGAGCGCGTTGCAGGGGCAGACGGTGACGCAGTGGCCGCAGGAGACGCAGGAGGAACCGGCGATCTGCTCGCCGCCATCCCAGAGGACGCGGGGATGGTCGGACTCCCAGTTGATGGTGAGGGTCTCGTTGACCTGGACGTTCTGGCAGGCCTCGACGCAGCGGCCGCAGAGGATGCACTGGTCGGGATCGTAGCGATAGAAGGGATTGGAGTGATCCTGCTCGTAGGGCTTGGGAAGGAAGGGGCGCGACTGGTGCTTCACCGCGAGATGGCTGACGGTGTTGTGGATGGTGCAGTTGCCGTTGTTGTTGTCGCAGACGGTGCAGTAGAGGTCGTGATTGTGGAGAATGCGATCGAAGGCCTCGCGCTGGGCCATGTCGGCGCGGGGGCCTTCGGTGACGACCGACATGCCGGCGGTCACCGGGGTGGAGCAAGCGCGCACCTGGCTGCCGCCGACCTCGACCATGCAGGTGTCGCAGGTTTCGATGGGGCCCATCTGGGGGTGGTAGCAGACCTGGGGAAGATGCCGGTCGGGGAAGGCGCGGTTCACGACGTCGATGAGCAGTTCGCCGCGCGAGGCCGGGAACTCACGGCCGTCGATCACAACCGACGTATCAGGGGACGATGCGAGGGGGGAGTTCAGTAGTCGCTTTTCCACTGGCATACCGACCTTGGATGAAGGCGCAGGATGAAACGTTTTCCATGGGGCCCGACGCGGCACGAGCGCGTGCGAGGCGGGGGTTGTGTGCTCACAATCACAAGACGAAAGAGGAAGCACCGCTAGGCTGACAAGAACGGCGAACTCGCTTTGCCCGGAATTGTCCTCCACTTGAGCCATCCCAGTAAAGTTAGAATGCGAAGAAGGAGTCCTCTGCACGAATGAAATCATCCAGTCCTGCGGTTGATCGGGCCCATGGAAGCAAAGTTCTGACGACCAACAAGCACCTGGTCCGCTGGGTGGAGAAGATGGCGGAGTTGTGCCGTCCCGATTCGATTCACTGGGTGGACGGTTCGCAGGCGGAGTATGACTTTCTCTGCGAGCACCTGGTGGAGGGGGGGACCTTCACGCGGCTGAATCAGGAGCGGTGGCCGGGCTGCTACTATGCGCGCTCGGCCTCGAATGACGTGGCGCGGGTGGAAGACCGGACGTTTATCTGTTCCCTCTCGAAGGATGCTGCGGGGCCCACGAATAACTGGGAAGATCCCTACGTCATGCGGCGCACATTGAAGCAGCTCTTCCGCGGGGCGATGCGGGGGCGGACGATGTATGTGTTGCCTTTCAGCATGGGCCCGGTGGGCTCGCCGATGTCGGGCATCGGGGTGCAGCTTACCGATTCTCCGTACGTGGTGGTGAACATGCGCATCATGGCGCGGATCGGCGCGCCGGTGTTTGCCGAGATCGACAAGGACGAGAAGCGAGTTGTGCCGTGCATGCACACGGTAGGCATGCCGCTCAAAGACGGCGAGAGGGATGTGCCCTGGCCGTGCAACGACACGAAGTACATCGTGCATTTTCCGGAGACGCGCGAGATCTGGTCGTACGGGTCGGGGTATGGCGGCAATGCCCTGCTGAGCAAGAAGTGCTTTGCGCTGCGGATCGCGTCGAACATTGCGCGCGACGAAGGCTGGATGGCGGAGCACATGCTGATTCTCGGAGTGGAGAATCCCGAGGGCGAGAAAACGTATGTGGCGGCGGCGTTTCCGTCGTCGTGCGGAAAAACAAACTTCGCCATGATGATTCCGCCCAAGCAGATGCGGGGCTGGAAGGTAACGACCGTGGGCGACGATATCGCCTGGATCAGGCCTGACGCGAACGGGAACCTGCGGGCCATCAATCCTGAAGCGGGCTTCTTCGGGGTGGCCCCGGGGACAAGCGAGAAGACCAATCCCACGGCGATGGCGACGCTTTCGCGCAACACGATTTTCACCAACGTGGCGCTGACGCTGGACGGCGGCGTGTGGTGGGAGGGGATGACTGAGACTCCTCCGGCGGAGTGCCTGGACTGGCGGGGAGAGCTCTGGACGCCGTCGATCGGGAAGAAGACGGGGCGGACGGCGGCGCATCCGAATGGCCGGTTTACGGCACCGGCGGCGCAGTGCCCGACGATCGATCCGAAATGGGAGTCGCCGGACGGGGTGCCGATCAGCGCGATCATTTTTGGCGGGCGGCGGTCGACGACGCTGCCGCTTGTGTACCAGGCATTCAACTGGAGCAGCGGGGTGTATATCGGCGCCACTATGGGCTCGGAGACCACGGCGGCGCAGTCGGGAGCGGTGGGCAAGGTGCGGCGCGACCCGATGGCGATGCTGCCCTTCTGCGGCTATCACATGGGGGACTATATCCGGCACTGGATCAAAATGCAGCGCGGGCTGGAGATCACGCCGCGCGTGTTTCACGTGAACTGGTTCAGGAAGGATGAGAACGGGAAGTTTTTGTGGCCGGGGTTCAACCAGAACATGCGGGTGCTGCGGTGGATCGTGGATCGCGTGCAGGGACACACGCACGGGCGCGAAACGCCGATCGGCTGGGTGCCGCGCTATGAGGACATCGACTGGTCGGGGCTGGAGTTTTCGCGCAAGACATTCGACGACTTGATGGAAGTGGATGGAGCGGCGTGGCGCGAGGAAGTGATTGCGCATGAAGGGCTGTTTATCGATCTGCACGATCATCTGCCTCCGGAGATGATTTATGAGCGGGAGTTGTTGATCTGCCGGTTGTGAAAACAGGTTTCAGGTTTCGGGTTTCAGGTTTCAGGTTTCAGCTCCCTGCCGATTGGACGCGGTTGTGGTCTCCCACCCTAGCGACAAAAACAGAGACATCGCGAGGATGGCGCACCCGGTTCCCGGGTCGGCCTTGGCTGGTGCTGTGGAAAAGGTGGCTGGAAATTCACGGTTGGATGTGATGGACCGTGATGTGGGGCGTTGCATCGAGCGCGCTCGAAAGGCGAGCCCTTTCAAGGTGTTAGGTCGATGTGCGGTTACGGTTGGCCGACGAGGATGAATTTTTCCCCTTGACATTGAATTTCAGTTATTCTGAAAGGTCCCGCAATCTTTCTTTACGGTGAATTTGAGCGGTACGTCTACATCGTGAGCCCGTCAGGTCTGGCCTCGGCGGTTCAAGTCCAGGTCGTTCCGACCTGAGATTGCGGCACGGCAGTATCCATCCGGCAGCAGCAGTTGCTCGCCGTCGACTCCACTCTCGCACGAAGGAAATGCCATGCAAGGATCGGACCGACGTACTCGTGTCCCTGGTCGGCAGGGACTCTACCATCCGCAGAATGAACACGATGCATGTGGCATGGGCTTAGTGGCCAGCATTCGCGGAGAGAAAAGCCACGACATCATTCGCAAGGGTTTAGAGGTGCTGATGAACCTGACGCACCGGGGCGCGGCGGGCTGCGATCCGGAGACGGGAGATGGTGCGGGCATCCTGATCCAAGTTCCCCACGTCTTTTTTTCGCGCGAGTGCGGCGAACTGGGGATGCAGCTGCCCGGGCCCGGCGAATACGGGGTGGCGATGTGTTTTCTGCCCGTGGACAAGCACAACCGCCTGCAGTGCGAAGGCGTCTTCGAGCGGATTTCGGCCGAAGAGGGGCTGAGGGTGATCGGGTGGCGCGACACGCCGGTAAACGGCGACTTCATCGGCCGCGAGGCGCGCGCAACCCAGCCATATATCGAGCAGTTTTTTGCGGGCCGGCCGGCGGGACTCGATGAGGATTCGTTTGAACGGCTTCTTTATCGTGTGCGGCGGCGCATTGAAAACGAGATCTGCGCTTCGGACATCGAGGGCAAGGACGACTTCTTTTACATCCCGTCTTTTTCGTGCCGGACCATTGTTTACAAGGGGCTGATGCTGGCTCCGCAGATCGAAAAGTTTTACAGCGAGCTGGCCAATCCCCTGGTCACGAGCGCGCTGGCGCTGGTTCACCAGCGTTTTTCGACCAATACCTTTCCGAGCTGGAAGCTGGCGCATCCGTACCGCTACGTGGCGCACAACGGCGAGATCAATACGGTGCGCGGGAATGTGAGCTGGATGAATGCGCGCCAGGGGGTTCTCAACAGCCCGTTTTTTGGGGAAGACATCGACACACTGTTTCCGGTGATCGTGCCTGGAGGCAGCGACTCGGCTTCGCTCGACAATGCGGTGGAGTTTCTGTACCAGTCGGGGCGTTCGCTGCCGCACGTAATGGCGATGCTGATTCCCGAAGCGTGGGCGGGCAACCCGGACATGGATGAAGACAAGCGGGCGTTTTATGAGTATCACGCTTCGCTGATGGAACCGTGGGACGGGCCAGCCGCGATGGCGTTTACCGACGGGCGCGTGATCGGCGCGACGCTGGACCGCAACGGGCTGCGGCCGGGGCGCTACGTGGTGACCAAGGACGACCTGGTGGTGCTGGCCTCGGAAGCCGGAGTGCTGGATGTGCCGCCGCACGAAGTGGCCAAGAAGGGCCGGCTGCAGCCGGGGCGCATGTTCCTGGTCGACACGGTCGAGAAGCGAATCGTTTCGGATGCGGAGATCAAGAAGCAACTGGCGGCGCGGAAGCCCTATGGCGAGTGGCTGCAAGAGCAGCAGGTGACGCTGGACCAACTTCCTGAACCCTCGCGCGTGATCGCATCGAATCCAGAGACGCTGCTGCGGCGTCAGCGCGCCTACGGCTACAGCGAAGAGGATCTGCGCATCCTGCTATCGCCGATGGGAGCCACGGGCGCGGAGCCGGTGGGATCGATGGGGACCGATACGCCGCTGGCGTGCCTGTCGGACCGGCCACAGCCGCTGTTCAACTATTTCAAGCAGTTGTTTGCGCAGGTGACGAATCCGCCGATCGATCCGATACGGGAAGAGCTGGTCATGTCGCTCATCAGCTATATCGGCACGGAGCGCAACATCCTGGACGAGGCGCCGGAGAACTGTCACACCCTGAAGCTGCCGCATCCGATTCTGACCAATCGCGACCTGGAGAAGCTGCGCCGGGTTTCTTCGGGAGACTTGCTGGCGACGACGCTGCCGGCGCTGTTCCGCGCCGAAGATGGCGAGGCCGGCCTGAAGCGCAGCCTGGACGAGCTGAGCAATCGCGCGGCGCACGCGGTGGCCTCGGGCTATACGCTGCTGATCCTCTCAGACCGCGGTGTCGATGGGAGCTATGCGCCCATTCCCAGCCTGCTGGCGATGGCCGCGGTGCACAACCAGCTGGTACGCGAGAAGACGCGGACGCAGGTGGCGCTGATCATCGAGAGCGGAGAACCGCGCGAGGTGATGCACTTTGCGCTGCTGATCGGGTATGGAGCGAGTGCGATCAATCCCTACCTGGCGATTGAAACGCTGCACGATCTGAAGCGGCGCGGGATGCTGCCGCACAACGTGACCGCCAATCACGCGGAGAAGAACTACATCAAGGCCATCAACAAGGCCCTGCTGAAGACCTTTTCGAAGATGGGCATCAGCACACTGCAGAGTTATCGCGGGGCGCAGGTTTTTGAGGCTGTGGGACTGAACCAGTCGCTGGTTGACACGTATTTCCCGGGAACGACGTCGCGCGTGGAGGGCGTGGGCCTTGGAGTGCTGGCGCGCGAAGCGCAGATGAAGCATGCCTACGCCTACCAGCCGCTCAACGATTCGGAGACGGAACTCGTGGTCGGCGGACATTATCAGTTCCGCATCGACGGCGAGTATCACCTGCTGAATCCGCAGACGATCAGCAAGCTGCAGCACGCGGTGCGGGCAAATAATTTTGCCACGTTCCAGGAATACACGGACCTGCTGGACGATCAGAGCCGTCACTACTGTACGCTGCGCGGGCTGCTGCAACTGAAGTATTCCGATGAGCCTGTTCCGCTGGAGGAAGTCGAGCCGGCCAAGGAGATCGTGAAGCGATTCACCACGGGCGCCATGAGCTACGGCTCGATCAGCAAGGAAGCGCACGAGACGCTGGCGATCGCGATGAACCGGCTGGGCGGGATGTCGAACACCGGCGAAGGCGGCGAGGACGAAGAACGATTCAAGCGCGATGCCAATGGCGACTCGCGGCGCAGCGCGGTGAAGCAGGTTGCCAGCGGGCGGTTCGGCGTGACGACGAATTATCTCGTCAATGCCGACGAACTGCAGATCAAGATGGCGCAGGGCGCGAAGCCCGGCGAGGGCGGACAGCTGCCGGGCCACAAGGTGGACGAAGTCATCGCCAAGACGCGGCACTCGATTCCCGGCGTGGGGCTGATTTCACCGCCGCCGCATCACGATATTTATTCGATCGAAGACCTTGCGCAACTGATCTACGACCTGAAGAACGTGAACCCGAAGGCGCGCATCGCGGTGAAGCTGGTGGCCGAGGCGGGCGTGGGCACGGTGGCAGCGGGAGTTTCAAAGGCGCATGCCGACGTGGTGCTGATCTCGGGCGATACCGGGGGCACGGGCGCTTCGCCGCTGAGCTCGATCAAGCATGCGGGACTTCCGTGGGAACTGGGGCTGGCGGAGACGCAGCAGGTGCTCCTGCTGAACGACCTGCGCAGCCGCATCCGCGTGCAGACGGACGGCAAGCTGAGCACGGGCCGCGACGTGGTGATTGCCGCGCTGCTGGGCGCGGAAGAGTTTGGCTTTGCCACCGCGCCGCTGGTTTCGATGGGCTGCATCATGATGCGCAAGTGTCACCTGAATACGTGCTCGGTAGGCATCGCGACGCAGGACCCGGTGCTGCGCGCGCGGTTCACGGGGACCCCGGAGAACGTGATCAACTTCTTCTTCTTTATCGCCGAGCAGGTGCGGCAACACATGGCCAAGCTCGGCTTCAGGACCGTAGACGAGATGGTGGGCCGCGTGGACAAGCTGGACTCCGTGCTGGCGGATGCGCACTGGAAGGCGAAGGGCATCGATCTATCGTCGATTTTGTACTCGCCGATTCTGCCCTCGCGCGTGGCGCGCCGGCGCGTGATGTGGCAGGATCACGGCCTGGACCAGGCGCTCGATCATTCGCTGATTTTGCACGCCAAGCCGGCGCTGGAATCGCAGCAGCGCGTGAGCGCCCAGTTTGCCATTCGCAACGTGCACCGCACGGTGGGCGCTATGCTGGGCGGCGAGATTGCGCGGCGGTATGGGTCGGCGGGGTTGCCGGATGAGACGATCCACTTCAAATTCTGCGGGTCGGCGGGGCAGAGCTTCGGAGCGTTTGTTCCCAGCGGCATGACGCTCGAACTCGAGGGTGACTCGAACGATTACCTTGGCAAGGGACTGTCGGGGGGACGGATTATCGCGTATCCGCCGAAGACGTCGAGCTTCCTGCCGGAGGAAAGCATCCTGGTCGGGAACGTGGTGCTGTATGGTGCGACCTCGGGAGAGGTCTTTCTGAACGGGATTGCCGGCGAACGGTTTGCAGTGCGCAACTCGGGCGCGACGGCGGTGGTCGAGGGCGTGGGCGACCACGGTTGCGAATACATGACCAACGGAACGGTGGTGGTGATCGGGTCGACGGGTCGCAACTTCGCCGCGGGCATGAGCGGCGGCATCGCGTATGTCTACGACGATGCGGGCGACTTTGGAACGCGGCGCTGCAACCCGGCGAGCGTCGACCTGGACCCGCTGGAGCAGGAGGAGGATGTAGCCCTGGTGCGCGGCCTGCTGGAGCGCCATCGCGATGCGACAGGAAGCCCGCGAGCGGCGTGGATCCTGGAGAACTGGGGCGAGGCGCAGGGCCGGTTCATCAAGGTGTTCCCGCATGAGTACAAGCGGGTGCTGGGCGTAGCACGGACAGAAAGTACGGAGTCAACTTCTTCGCCACTGGTCGGGGCAGCTGAGAGGCAGCATGGGTAAGGTCACGGGGTTTCTTGAAATCGATCGCGAACAAGCGACGCGCCGCAGGGTAGAAGATCGCGTACAGGACTGGTTTGAAATTTACGAACCGTTTCCGGTGGAGAAGCAGCGGGATCAGAGCGCGCGATGCATGGACTGCGGCGTGCCGTTCTGCCATACGGGCTGCCCGGTCAACAACTTGATTCCGGACTGGAACGACCTCGCTTACAACAACAAGTGGGAGCGGGCGATCCGCCGGCTGCATGCGACGAATAATTTTCCGGAATTCACGGGGCGCATTTGCCCCGCGCCGTGCGAGGCGGCCTGCGTGCTGGGCATCGATCAGCCGGCGGTTTCGATCAAGCTGATCGAGAAGAGCATCGTGGAACGGGCGTGGGAAGAGGGTTGGATTCACGCCGAGCCACCAGAGCATAACACGGGCAAGCGCGTGGCCGTGGTGGGCAGCGGGCCGGCGGGGCTGGCGGCCGCGCAACAACTGCGGCGCGCCGGGCACTCGGTTACGGTCTATGAGAAGAATGACCGCATCGGCGGACTGCTGCGCTATGGAATTCCGAACTTCAAGCTCGAGAAGCACGTGATCGATCGCCGGCTGAAACAGATGCGCGACGAGGGCGTGACGTTTCTGACCAACGCGCACGTGGGCGAGAATGTGCCGGTAGACACGCTGACCAATCACTACGATGCGATCCTGCTGGCCGGGGGCGCGGAACATCCGCGCGACCTGAAGATTCCGGGCCGCGAACTGAAGGGGATTCATTACGCGATGGAGTTTCTGCCGCAGCAGAACAAGCGCTGCGAGGGGGACACGGTCGATTCGGAAATCTCGATCATAGCGGAGGGCAAGCGGGTGGTGATCATCGGGGGCGGCGACACGGGCGCCGACTGCCTGGGAACGACGCACCGGCAGAAGCCGCGGAGCGTGCACCAGTTCGAGATTATGCCCAAGCCTCCGGAGGCGCGCGCGGACTCAACGCCTTGGCCGCTGTGGCCGCTGCAGCTGCGCACTGAAGGCGCCCACGAAGAAGGCGGGATACGCGACTGGAGCATCAACAGCGTCCGCTTTACAGGCGATGAGAACGGAAACGTGAAGCAGTTGCACGCGGTGCGCGTGGGCCCGCCGCCGAAGTTCGAACCGATCGCGGGGACGGACTTCACAATGGATGTGGACCTGGTGCTGCTGGCGATGGGGTTCCTGGGGCCGGTGCGGCCGGGGATGATCGAGCAGCTGGGCGTGGAACTGGACGGGCGCGGGAACGTGGCTACCACCGACTTCAAGACTTCGGTGGAGGGCGTGTTTGCGGCGGGCGATATGCGCCGCGGCCAGTCGCTGGTGGTGTGGGCGATTGCGGAAGGACGGAAGGCGGCCGCGGCGATCGATGCCTATCTCAGCCCCCAGGCGGAGTCGCTGGCGCAGCGGCACCTTACGGCGGTGTGAGGTTCAGGCTGCGTGGATGAGTGATTCTCGCCCTCGCGGGGAGATTGTGCGATCCCACCCTAGCGACAAAACAAAGGCGTCGCGAGGATGGGCACCCGGTTCTACATATGCACCCGGTTCAACGTATGACTGTGTGAGACGATCGCCCGGCTTAGTGCCGGGCGATCTTGTTTTTATTCCCTATTGCCTATTCCCTTGTTCCCTGCTTCTTACCACCACTCCATCATGCGGCCGGAGGAGACTTTGGCGCTGCTTTGGGGCTTGGGCGTGCGTAGGAGCAGAACGGGGCACGGCGCTAGCCTGACGAGCTTTTCGGCGATCGATCCGAACACCTGCGGATACCATCCGGAGAGGCCGTGCGTGGTGAAGATCGCGAGGTCGGTCTTTTCGCGGTCGATGGCGTCGAGGATGGCTCCGGCCACGTCGTCGCCGACCTCGATGCTCGAAGTCGCCTTGACGCCCCTGGCCTTGAGACCCGCCTGCGAAACTTCAAAGTGGTCGGCGGCGGCCTTTTTTGCTTCTTCAATGATGGCTGCCTCAGAAACACCCTCGGGAAGAGCAACGACGGGGTTTTCCGGGATTACGTGGAGAAGAAAGAGTTCTGCACGAAACTTTTCAGCAAGCTCTATCGCAGCGTCGAGGGCTGCATGGGACGATGCGCTGAAATCGATCGGAACCAGAATTTTGGTCGGAATTACGCTCACTACTTCGGTCATTCAAATCTCCTTGCTGAAATTGGGCGCTGAAATTGGGCACGGCGCCATTCGGTCAACTTTTTCGGGTCTAATGATACCAAGGGGACAGGCACACCCAAGAGTGACCGAGCGCACACCTATTGGGTGAGGGGAACACCGCAGCGGCGCGTTCTTACCGATGCGTTTGTGGTTTCCCACCCTTGCGACAAAGACAAACATGTCGCAAGGATGGGGCACCCGGGGATCGTAGCGCTTCCTTCACCCCAGGTTTGCGGGGAGGCGGGAAATGAACAGTCGAATGGTAAGTTAGTAAAAATATGAATTCACCGACAGCGGAATTGCTGGGCGAGATCGGATTACCTGCGCCCCTTCGCGAATTGGCCCGTCAAGCGTGGGACGTCATTGTTGTGGGGGCGGGGCACAATGGCCTTGCCTGCGCGGCATATCTTGCCCGGGCCGGCCAGCGCGTGCTGGTAATCGAGAGCCGGAAGCGCGTGGGCGGCGCCTGCACCATTGAAGAGCCGTTTCCTGGCGTGCGCATGTCGCCGTGCGCGTATCTCGCTGGGTTGCTGCATCCGCTGGTGGTGGAAGAGCTCGAGCTGCCGCGGCGCGGCTATCAATGGACGCCGGCAACGAATGGGTTGTTTGTTCCCTTCGTCGATGGATCGAGCGTGCAGCTGTGGGACGACGACGATCGCTGTGCGGCCGATGTGAAGGCATTGAGCCCGGGCGATGTCGAAGGCTGGCGCGCGATGTCGGACGTGGTCCGCCGGTTGCGCGATGCGCTGCGGCCGCCCGATGGCGACGACCTGTGGTTGAGCGATACGCCCACTCGCGAGGAGATCGAGGAACGCCTCGGCAGGGATGAGGAAGCGCGGGCGCTGCTGTTTGAGTGGTCGATGGCGGAGTTCGTGGAGAAGTATCTCGAAGACGAGCGGCTGCAGATAGCGTATCTCGGCCAGGGCGTGATCGGGACCAATGCGAGTCCGTTCGACAAGGGGACAGCGTCGATTCGTTTCCATCATTCATCGGGGCGGCTGGGCGGCATGCCGGGGATGTGGGGCTATGTGCGCGGCGGCATGGGCATGGTGTCGTTTTATTTTTGTGACGCGGCGCGCGAGGCGGGAGCAACGGTGATTTCGGGCGTGCCGGTTGCAGAGATTGTGCCCGGGGAAGGCGTGCGGCTGGAGGGCGGCGAACGCATCGCGGCGCGCACGGTGGTTTCAAATGCCGATCCGCGGCGGGTGCTGCGCATGCTGGGCGCGGCAGCCGACGGGGCATGGCGGGAACGCATTGAAGAAGTGCCGATCGAGGGATGCACGGTGAAGCTGAACGTGCATCTGCACGAGCTACCCAACTTCAAGTCGCGACCAGGCACTGACGAACCGCACCACTACGGGCAGATCAACGCTCCGCTGACCAAGGAGGAGTGGAAGGCCGGATATGCGGCGGCGCGGCGCGGCGAATTGGGAGAACATCTGTGGTGCGAGCTTTATTTCCAGAGCGTGCATGACGGCTCGGTTGCGCCGGCGGGCACGCACACGATGAGCGTGTTTGCGCAATATGTGCCGTACCGATTTGCGCAGGGAAATTGGGACAGCCGGCGCGAGGAAGTGCGCAGGCTGGCGCTGAATTCGGTGGGACGGTTCTGCTCGAATATGGATACGGCGGTGATCAACGCGCAGGTCCTGGGGCCACCTGATATTGAAGAGAAGGTCGGGCTGACGGGAGGGCATATCTTTCAGGGCGAGTGCCTGCCTGCTTATATGTGGGAGCGGCGGCTGACGGCGCGCACGCCGATGAAGGGGTTTTACCTGTGCGGGGCGTGCACGCACCCGGGCGGGAGCGTGATCGGCGTGAACGGGCGGAATGCGGCGATGGCGGTGTTACGGGATCTTGGAGTGTCTGCCTGATCCCGCCAAGCAGAGCCTTGGACGGGGCACCCTCGCACGCGAACGAAGAACAACCGCAGATCGTTCGGCTTCGCCTCAGGACGACAACGCTTTGATTCAGGTAACTCCCTCCAGCCGAGATTTGACTTCTCTCGATTGTGCGGGTCTGCTATGCTCCGCCGTACATGCCCGCCATTCCGGCTCTCAAGCGCGGTATCCGATTTCGCGATCTGGTTCTGTTCTACGTCGTCAGTGGTCTCAGCGTTCGCTGGACGGCTAGCGCCGCTGCTGCCGGCCCGAGCATTCTTGTGGTGTGGGTGGCGGCGCTGGCGTGCTTCTTTGTTCCCCTGGCCGCAAGCGTGATGGAACTCTCGTCGCGGCATCCCGAAGAAGGCGGCATCTACGTTTGGACGACCAAGGCCTTCGGCCACGGATCGGGCTTTCTGGCGTCGTGGACCTATTGGATGAGCAACCTCCCCTACTTTTCAGGGGTACTATATTTCGGCGCGGCCTCGGCGCTGTTTGCCTTCGGAGCGCGGGGGCGGGCGCTGGCCGGCAATTCGTCGTACTACCTGCTGTTTTCACTGGTGTGGCTGACGATTATCACGCTGCTCAACATTCGCGGCATCAATGTGGGCAAGTGGCTCAACAATGTGACCTCGCTGGGCAGCCTGCTGCCGCTGAGCGCACTGGTGGTGCTGGCGTGCCTGTCGTATGCGCACTTCGGTCCCGCGGTGCGATACCCGGCGCAGGCGTTTATTCCGCATTTCTCGTTTAATAATGCGGTGTTCTGGTCGACGATCTTCTTTGCGTTTGGCGGGGTCGAGGCGGGCTCGGCGATGGGGGATGAGATCGTGAACCCGCGACGCAATATTCCGTTCGCCATTCTCGTGGGAGGGAGCATCCTTGCGCTCGGCTACATCGGGGGAACAACAGCGCTGCTGGTCTCGCTGCCCAGCGAGGCTGTGGGTGGCCCCGACGGATTTATCAATGGCGTACATGTGCTGAGCGCGCGCCTGGGGCTCGACTGGGTGCTGGCGCCGGTAGCGCTGCTGGTGGGACTGAACGCCGTGGGCGGCGCCGCCGCATATCTCTCGTCGACGTCGCGGCTGCCATTTGTGGCGGGGCTGGACTACTACCTGCCGCCCGCGTTCGGATGGATTCATCGGCGCTATCGGACGCCGTGGGTGGCGATTGTCTCGTATGGTGTGGCCGGGGCGGTTGTGGCGCTGCTGGGACAGGCGGGAACCACCGTGCGCGGGGCATACGACGTGTTGGTTGCGATGGCAATCATCTGCTACTTCGTGCCTTACCTGTTTTTGTTCGCGGCCATGATCCGGCTGCAGAGCGAACCTGCTGGGCCCGAGGTACGGCGCGTCCCCGGCGGCAAGCCGGTGGCGATTGCGCTGGCTTCACTGGGGCTGGCCAGTACCATGCTGACGATTTTCCTCTCGGTATTTCCTGCACAGGATGAGCCGCACAAGGTAATGGCCGTAGTGAAGGTGGTGGGAGGAACGGCGGTGATGATCAGCGCGGGAATCGTGCTGTTCCTGATCGGACGGCACAAGGGGCGGAAGCTGGCCGAGCAGGAGGCGCAGATTACATGAGCGACTGTTAATGCGGACGCTCTGCGTGATGGCTCAGCGCTGATCCTTCGCCGTAATGCTGTAATTCTCATGGACCGGCTCGTTTGCGTTCGTGGTCTCCCACCCTAGCGACAAAAACAAAGACGTCGCGAGGATGGGGCACCCGGCTTCAAGGCTCCTTCAGTGCGCTGCTTGCCTGCCGGCAATAAAAACGCGCGGGCGGGCGGGGGCGGCGATGAAGTAGGCGAGTTCGCGATAGTCGGTGAATTCGTGGATGAGGAAGTCGGCCTGCTTGCCGGGCTCGAGCGAGCCTGTCTGCGCGCCGAGGCCGACACTGTAGGCAGCGTTGATGGTGGCGGCCGTGAGCGCTTCGGCGGGCGACAGGCCCATCTGCACGCACCCCAGTGAAAGCATGAAGGGCATCGACGGCACCGGCGATGTGCCGGGGTTGAAGTCGGTGGCAAGCACGATGGCGAGGCCGAGTTCGATCATCGCGCGCGCGGGCGGGTACTGGGCGCGGCCGAGAGCGAATACGGAGCCGGGCAGCAGGACCGGCTGCACGCCGGCGTCGCGTAATTGGATGAGGGTGTCCTCGGTTGCGGTTTCGAGATGGTCGGCGGTAGCGGCTCCGAATTCGGCTGCGAGCGCGGCGCCAGTGCCGGGTCGGAACTGCTCGGCGTGGACGCGAATGCCGAGCCTGCGGTGTTTGGCGGCGGTGAGGACGGCGCGTGTCTCTTCGACGGTGAAGGCGTGGTCGTCGCAGAAGGCGTCGCAGTAGCGCGCCAGGCCTGCTGCGGCGACTTCGGGGATGAGTTGTTGCGTGAGGAAGCGGACGTATTCGGCGCGGCGCTCGGAGAATTCGGGCGGAACTGTGTGCGCGGCCAGCAGGGTGGGGACGATGCGAACCGGGCCTTCTTCGCTGAGGCGCGCCAGCACGCGCAGCATGCGGAGTTCCGTTTCGCGATCGAGTCCGTAGCCGGATTTGGCTTCTAGGGTCGTTGTGCCACCGCGCAGCATCCAGTCGCGGTGACGGCGCGCGGCGCTGAGGAGATCGTCTTCGCTGGCGGCCCGGGTGAGGCGGACGGTACGCAGAATGCCCCCGCCGGATGCGGCGATTTCCTGATACGTGGCTCCGGCAATGCGCTTTTCGAATTCGTCGGCGCGATTTCCGGCGAAGACTAGATGGGTGTGCGCGTCGATGAAGCCGGGCGTGACACAACGGCGTTGGGCATCGATGACTGTCGCGTCGGGCGGGATGTGCGGGCGGAGTTCGGCGTAGGCACCGACGGCGGTGATGCGATCGCCTTCGATCAGGAGCGCGGCGTCGGCGATGATGCCTGGTTCGCGGAGTTCTTTACCGACACGTGGGCGAGGCGGGCCGGCGAGAGTCACGAGTTGGCCGATGTTGACGA